>JACKQG010001577.1_pt2 | contig 16327 bp, 10 predicted proteins | sample 8237621 | NCBI WGS metagenome assembly JACKQG01 (sample SAMN15677084, study PRJNA649215) | marine metagenome | biome: marine; feature: Black Sea; material: saline water; isolation source: suspended particulate matter (SPM) from the Black Sea western gyre | collected 2013-06-09/2013-06-10 | depth...
TGCCGACGCTGGTCTTCGTAATCGGCTTCACGGATTCCGTCCATCTGGTGATCGACATGCGCCGCAAGCGAGCAGGGGGAGCGTCACGCCTCGAAGCCGTACGCCACGCGATCCGCGACGTGGGCCCGGCTTGTGCCTTGACTTCGCTGACCACGATGATCGGCTTCGGTTCGCTGGTTGTCACGGAATTGGAGGTCGTGCGGCGCTTCGGCATCGACTGCGCGTGCGGCACTTTCTTGAGCTTCCTGGCGGTGATCACGGTCGTTCCGTTGCTGGCAAGCACACCGCTGGGCGATTTGCTACTTGCGAAGAAGGCAACCACCAGCAACCGGGATGGATCGAAGAGCGAGAAGCGAAAACCGCGATTAGCCTTTGCTTGGATGTTGAAGTACCGCTGGACCACCACGGCGCTATCTCTGGCCATCTCCGTCGGGCTACTAGTTCTGTCGCTGAATCTGCGGGCAGATATCCGGTGGATGGAGCTTCTACCTGACACCAGTGAAACGAAACGAGCCTGGCTGCATTGCGACCAGAAACTAGGAGGCACGCTGTTGACTTACGTAGTGGTCGACTGGCCGTCGCACTACGACGTGGGTTCGCACGATGTGCTCCGAGCGTTGGAAGACGTGCACGGCGTATTGAACGAAGAACCCATGCTGCGAAGTCCCTACTCGGTGTTGAATCTGCTGTTGAGTTTCTCGAGATCCAACACCGTTACCAAGTCGCATGTCCAGCAACTGGATCATGTCCCTTCACATGTCCGCAGTCGACTCATCCGCAGCGACCTGCGTCGAGCCGTGGTAACGGCGTACGTGCCCGATGCTGGTGCGGCTGACTTGTTGCCACTCTTTTCGAGTCTGGAGAAAAGACTGGCGATTCTCGAGAAGGAGCATCCCGGCTTTCGCATGCACCTGACGGGGACTTCGGTGGTGGCGGTGCGAAACGTCCATCGCATCATCGGCGATCTGGGAAAAAGCCTTGGGTTGGCGACGCTGGTCATATTTGTGGTGATGAGTTTAGCCTTGCGTTCGATCCGTTTGGGCTTGATCAGCGCCATCCCGAACGCGTTTCCGCTGGCATTTGCAGCCGGTTTGCTGGTGGCCATGGGCGAACCGTTGCGGCTTGCCAGCGCGATGACTTTCAGTGTCTGTCTGGGAATTGCAGTGGATGATACAATCCACTTTCTGACGCGATTTCGCGGCGAGTTTCGCGCGGGCGCCGACGTTCACACATCGATCGTGCGCACCATCCGCACGGTCGGAGTCGCCATGTTGGTGACCAGCGTAACGCTGCTGGGCGGTTTTTCCGTGATGATGTTCAGCCAGATGCCGTCGATTCAGAGTTTTTCGCAATTGGCGGGCGTGGCCATTTTGGCGGCCTTGTTCGGCGACCTCGTGATGTTGCCGGCGCTCTTGGCGTGTTTCGCGGCCGAACGCTGACCGGAGTCGGCGCGGGGTCAAGAGGCCGATCACGATATGGGCGTCCTCGGGCAGGATCGCTGCCTCGAATACCCCAACGGACGACTCGCCCATAATATCCGGAGTTGACGGCGGCCAGATAGGGAAGGGCCGCTAACGCTCGCGGTCGGCCCAGATGCCTGATCAGTCGGCGAACGATGCGCCAAGGCCGGTAGAACTGCCGTGTGACCCAATCATGCCCTGCTTCGAGTTCGCTGGCACGCATCTTGGCGGGCTCGAAGACGGCATGGTGAAAATCGTAGTTTGCCCAGTCGCGATCGAACACGCGTTCGGCGAGCAGCTTGGCTCGCGGCGTACCGGGCAAAGGCGTGAAGATCGACACTTGGATCATGTCGATGGCCAAGTCGTCGAGCACCTCCAAGGTCCGCCGAAATACGGTCGGGTCATCGCCGTCGAACCCGAAGACGATACCCGCTTGCACGCCGATGCCGTGTCGATGCAACAATCGTATGGCCTCCCGATACTGCTCGACGCGATGGCATGTCTTGTTCACCGATTCCAGGTTGTTTTCAGAGAACGTTTCCAGACCGACAAAAATGCCAATGCATCCGGCGTCGGCCATAAGTCGCACCATTGCCGGGTCGTCGGCAATCGCCAATGTCGACTGAGTAACCCAACGTTTGCGCAGCGGTACGAGCGCCGAAAACAATCGTTTGGCGTATTCGCGATCGGCCGTCAGGTTGTCGTCAACGAAAATGAACATACGACCGGGCAGTTGCTTGACTTCGGCGATCACTTCTTCGACCGGTCGCTGGCGCTGCGTACGCTGGCTGAAGGCAGCTACCGCGCAGAAATCGCAACCGTGAGGGCATCCTCGTGTGGCTTGGACAGCGTTGATCGTGCCGTACTTGTCGTTCTCGAGCAGGTGACGCGGTGGCTCTTTCAGTCCCGCCAACGAAGGCGGCCGTTCGTTCCGGTAGATCCCGCGAAGGCACCCACGCGACACATCCGCTAGCACTTTCTGCCACACGCCCTCCGCTTCGCCAGCAACGATAGCATCCGCATGCCGAATCGCCTCGTCGGGGCACAGGGTCGGATGCATTCCGCCGAGTACAACGGGAATATTGCGTTGGCGGAAGTGCTGGGCGATCTCGTAGGCGCGGGGGGCAAGCGCCGTCATGCAAGTAATGCCAACCAGGTCCACGTCCGCATCCCACGGGATGTCCTCGATCTGCTCGTCGACGATCTGAATAATGGAATCTTCGGGGCTTTCGGCCGCCACAGACAGCAGACTCAGCATCGAAAAGCGAAAAGTCCTGCCACTGAAAAGCCGGCTGCGCCCGACGTGACGCCATTTGCCGCTGGCCGGTGCTATCAGGAGAATCTTCATCGTACCGTGCTCCTTGTCCTGGGAGGGACATGGCATTGAAAGTGAGTGCCTCGCGCGCCGCCCAAGAACAAACGCGTAAAACGCCACAGAAAGGGAGAAAGAAGGCGGGACGGTTCGTCGGGTGGAATTGCTTGTTGACCGGGATTACTTGTTGTACCCCTGCGGAAATACGGATAGACTTGAATTGTTCGTAATGCACGGGGCAAACTACCACACTTAAGGAGATGGCCAATGGCTAATAAACTGTGGGTCTTTCTGGCGTTGCTTGCCGTTTTCCTCTGTTCCACCTCTTTCACTGCTGCAGTTGCCCAAGAGGACGCGGTATTCGACATGAAAGAGGCGTCTGTGCTGGACGAGGACGGCAGCCTGATATCGGATTACTTCCGCTATGGCGTCGTCGCGTTACAGGGCGCGCCGTGCAGCACTACGGCGACCAAGAAAGTCGTCTACCCGAAGCTCAAATCCAAATCGCCGCTCTACGGCCATATCAACTTTGGCGGAGGCTTCGTCGGATACGGCGCCGGGCTCGGTACGGTGGCCGCCGGAAAGGGGTACCATTTCGTCATTGACGAAAGTGCCCCCGACGACTCGGCAAAGGCAGAGGCCGATCCGCCTGCGTCGCGGCAACCGGTCCGCACCCGTGCGGCGGTCCGCGCCCGTGCATCGATCGCGGAATCCGTCAAGATTGCGGCCAAGTACGACACGTTGTACTTCGACGCCAACCGCGATCTGGACCTGACAAACGATCCTGTGAGAAAGGTCAGCAAGAAACGGCCGACCGGCCTCTTCTCCCTTGGCGGCGGCAGTGGGACACAGGTCTTCGACTTTGTCCATGTAAAACGCGACGGTGACGCGCAGGGTAAAGATGCGACGAAACTACTGCCGTGGCTCAACCTCCAGAGCCGTAAGCAGGCGTACCTGATCCTCATGTCGACCGTTGTCCGCAAGGGCTCGATCCGCGTTGGCGGCCAAGAGTACGAAGCTCTCATGGGGAGCCGGTACCACGGCTCGACCACGACACTGCTGGTGAAACCCGCGAAGAGTTCGGCCCGCTGGAAGCCCATGCCGCTGAACATGCTGCACCAAACGGACGGCGAGTTCTACACCGTTTCCGTCGATCCGAACGGCTCGAAGGTGAAGGTGAGTCCCTACGAAGGCAAGTTCGGCCAGCTTCAGATCGGAGCCAGAGGTCGCGACATCGACAAGCTGGGCGTCGTGGGTGCCCTGCAATCGAAAGATCAGATCATGGTGTCACTGGGCAAGCCGGATTATTTCTACACGGCGGAGCGTCCCAAAGAGTGTCGACTGCCGGTGGGTGACTATCAGACCAGCTCCCTTACCGTCGACTATGGCAGCGTGACCGTTCGGCTGTCGGCCAGCCGGTACGACACTTCGGGGCGGGTTTCGTCGCGAAGTGCCTTCGGCATCAAGATACGAGAGGACAAACCGTTCGTTCTGGACTTCGCCAACCAGCCGACAGTCGCATTCACCGGTCCCACGAAAGGCCACGTTTACCGGCCGGGGGACAAGGTTTCGATCAAGGCCCTTATGCTGGAACCGGAACTCGGCATGATGATCCGAGGCCTGTATGACTTGAAGAATAAGACGGGGACGCGGTCGGCTACGGACGAACAAGGCAAATCGGTCAGCGTTCCCAGGTACGCATCCTTGCATCCGACTGTGTCGATCACGGACTCGTCCGGCAAGGAGGTCGCCAACGGAACGATGCCGTTTGGATGAGGCGGCAGTTGCGGGTACTCGTGGCGAGTACCAACGGACTTGAAAGTATCCGGCGATCAAGAGACCTTCACCGCGACCGTCACATACGACACGCGTGAGCTACACGGGAAAATCACCGCCACGTGCGAGATCCTCATGGCGGCACGAAAGTAGAACGACCGCTTGGCACGCCCACACTTCCGTGGGCGTGCCATCCCGCGGCTGGTCTGGTTTGGGTGGTGTCCGTCGTAGCTGCGTTCGCCAGAACGCGGGCTTCCGGCGGCCCGCGTTCTGGCGAACGCAGCTACGACCGATTTCTGCAATTGGGCCTCTAACGCCCCGCCTCCGTCACGCAACATGACGGTGCGGCGCCGTCCATATCCATCCGTGGCGTCTGTTTCATCAACGCCTGCATGGGCTCGAAGGTCTTGATGACCGTTTGGTAGTCCGGGTCTTCCTTCGATTCGAAAACGGCCTTACCACAGCGCTCGGTGCCGCCTTCGCTCTTGGCGAGCGGGGCCAAGAGAAAATCGTTCAAGTGCGGGTTCTCGACACGCACGCCCATGCCTCCCCACGGGCCTCGTCCGCCGCTCCACTTCGTCGGGCGCCAAGTCGTGAGAATCTGTGAGTTGCTGCTTTCGTGGCATGCCTGGCAGCGGCGAGCGTACACGTCGTTCATCACGCTTTCCAGATTCTCCGGCAGCATCTGCCGACAGGCCGGAAGATCCGGATGAGCCGTCTCGGCCGTGCCGTAATAGGGAACGTTCAAGTCGACCCACATGAGAATTCGTCGGCGACTGCCCTCGTCCAGCTCGATCTGGGGCTTGCCATCTTCGTCCGGGTGGCCGGCAAGGATCAAATCGACAAGCTTGCTGACCGGCGAACCCCACTGCTTGGGGCCGATCTCGAGGATGTTCCATTCCTCGCCGTTGTAGGTCGGGATCCAACTCACGAACGGACTGCCAGTCCTGCCCTGATTCCTGCGAGCCAACACTTCGTAAGACACGTTGAAGTAGTCCGTTGTGTCGCCGGTCAGGTCGATGCCATTGGATTCTTCATGGGGGTTGTGGCATTTGACGCAATGCTCGTCCAGGACCGGCTGAACAATATGAGCATAGCTGAAGCCAAGACTATCGAGCGCCCATTCGGGCTGCTGCAGGTCCTGAGGCTCGCCGAGGACCGCCAGCGGGACCTGCCTGTCGGGCGTATCGGAACGCGGTTCGTGACAACCGGTGCAACCCTGCACTTCGCCGGGCATCAAATGCGTGAAGCTGCGCATCCGCTGAACGGCCCGCCCTTCCGCGTCCAAGGCGATGAAATAGATCGGTAACCGAGCCGGTACTTTGAAGTAGGCCGAGCCGTCCTCGCCCACATCGGCAAAGCCCCAGACTTTCTTGGGTACGTAAGTCGCACCGCAGGAAACCAATACTCGCTGATAGCCGAAAGCCGGTTGGTGAATGCCCGGGCTGTTGATCAAAGAACGAAGAACCTCCTGCACCACAGCGATCTGCTTGACCTCGCCCGGTTGGACTTCCGGTGCCAGTCCGTTGTACACATCCTGCAGATAGACCGCCGCCCAATCTCCGTCTTGATCGTCCTCCCGCAGGTTGCAGGTCTGCACGGTGGGCCGGGGCCGCGTCCGCAGTGGACGTGGGTTGTAGAAGCCCAATTCGCGCGGCGTCAGCACCGTGCTCTGTTCCTGCCGGTCGTAGTCGCGAAGCAGAATCGTGCCGTCGTGGGAGACCAGAAAGTACTGGTCGTCGACGGGGAAAGGAGTCTGATACGGCGCGCGCGGTCCGTTCGAGCTGACCTCGACGCCGCGAAGTCGAACTTCCGGCGTGAGGTTGCGAATCCCGGCCTGAGCGTTGTTGCCGAAGCTGGGGTCGATGATGCCGATCGCGCCGCGACACGAGCCGTTGTGTCCGGTCATGGTGCAGAGGATCGACGTCGAGCCGGGTATCGCCTGCGGCTCGATGAACGTGGCCGGGTCCAAGACTCGGTTCCCGAAGAACCCCCGGAGCATGGTCCCGTCGGCGTTGATCGTCCACAGGCTCTGGATCGGGATGGCGGGCCGATCGACGTACTCCCAGCGGCCGTAGATGACCCGCCCGTCGTTCATGACCGCCGGTGTGAAATCGTTCAGATAGTTGGCTGAAATGCAGCGCTGGTCCGACCCGTCGGCTTCCATGGTGTACAGCGTGCCCACGGGCGTGAAGAAGCAATACGCGGCTTGCGGCCGGCGCGTGGACAGGAAGACGATCCTGCCATCCTGCAGCCAAGCGCCGTCGTAGTTGTGATGGTCGCCTTCGGTCAATTGGGTCAGATTTGTGCCATCCACGTTGATCGTATAGACCTGATAGTATTCCGACTGCCGGCGCCAACCGAATAGAATCGTCTTGCCGTCGTAGGAGAGGTCACAGCTTTGGATCTGGCCGTCGGGCGAGTCGACCAGTTTCTGGAGGCTGTCGTCCGTCACATCGTAGATGTACAGGCCGCCGCCGTCTTTCTGTCCTTCGCAGTGATAGGTGTAGACGTGCGACGAACGAATGTGGTAGCGCTGCGCCACCACCATCTTCGTAAAGCCGAGAGCGCCGGACTTGAGCTTAGCCGCCAACTCGGGCGACTCTTCGATCTCGGGCGGCGGGGGTGGTTCGAATCCAGGCAGATTCGGAGTCGGTATCTTGGCTGGCGGTAGGAATTTGCCCAACGCGGATTCCGGTGGCGTGACGGAGAAGACTTGAATCTCAGACGCCCCGGGGTTCGGACCGCCATGGTTGGTTAGCAGTTTCAGCGTCAGTGTCGTCGCAGACACGGGCGTGGGAAGTTCGATCGGCTGCGGACCGTGCCCAGCCTTGAATTGTCCTTTGGCAACTGGCTCGGCCCCGTCGTCCGCATACAGCTCGAAGTCCTTCCAGTTCTCGCCCAGTGCAAACGCGGTACGGCCATAGTAAACGATCGTCGCGACGGTCACCGCCTTGGGCCACTCGAAGGAAACAGTGACGCCATCCGGATGGTCGGCACCTCTCGCACACCACGCCTTGCCGACATCCGCGTGACACATCGGTGCGGGGATTTGACCGTCGATCAGGTTCTTTGCCAAGTACTGATCGCTGTACGACGAACTCACGGTGACTTGCGCCTGCGCCGCCACGTTCTCGGGCAGTTTGGGTTGCTCAGCAGCCATGCCGCAACTCACGAAGCATCCCCCGACGAGTGCAATCGCCGCTACGTATGTTGTCAGTCTGCGCATTTCGTTTCTCCCACGGGTTCGTCGAGAACGTGTGTAGACTCCATGAAACCAACGCCGCCTCGCTGGTCAGCTCTATGATATCCTCCCAGGCATCGCGTGGCCATGCCGTTTAACCCTGAGCCGAAGGCGACGGCCGTGGGCATAAAACCGCTCACAAACGCCGTTGCCTCCGGCTCGGGGTTAAACGATTCCCGCCTTAGGCCCGAAATTCGACAAACACGCCAAAGGCGTCGTTCGGACGCACATGAATCGAGTTGCCGCCAGATTCGAACGGCACACCGTTTGAATGCAAGTGGCTCGCGATGCGTTCCAGATCGGGAACGCGAACAGCGAACCCAAGGAAGTGTGGACTGCTGGCGACAGTCGAGAAGTCTGTTCCGCCCAAACGCTGGCGAACGTTTTCCGGCGAGAGGACCGTGATCTGGCCACGAGGCGTGTGTATCGCGAGGTCGCCGCCAATCGTTTCAACGCTCTGACGTTCCTGGATCTTGCAGAAAAAGTCCGCCAGCGACGTTGGGTCTTCGGCCACCATGACCACCTCGTCTATGGTCTCCGCTCCGTTGGCGTGCGACTGATATTTCGGTTTCCAGAAGTACTGTGGTGCATGCTGCTGGCAGCAGAAGAACGCGGCATCCGGCATCCGCGGATCGGTCGCAAAGGCCAGCGTGAACGCGACTCGGACGCTCGCACCGTCTGGTATCTTCGCCAACCTCTCGAAATGAAAGTTCTCGAAAGGGGGCAATCCCCGACGGACAAATTCGTCGCGATCCGCTTGGGCGTCACCACTTTCGAGGGCCAACATGGACATTCCCTCGCGGTGCGACAGAAACTCGGCGTTGTATGCGCCAAAGCTGAAGTCTTTCTCCGTGGCCGCCGGTATCAGCTCGGGACGACTAACGGTAAGCAGTTCCAGGAAACAGCCGTTCAACTGAACGAGCCGATTGTCCGTTCCCCACGGATGTTCAGCGCGAGGCGTGACCGTGAACCCAAGCCGCTGATATAACGCGGCCGCCCGTTCAATATCAGACACACACAATACCAAGTGATCAATTCCACGCTTCACGGTTTCGCGCTCCTCGGCTGAACCGCGTACAGAATGACCTCGGGCTGATTGCGAAAATCCAGCGTCTGCCGCAGCCGTTCCATCACTTCGCGCGGCTCGGCGTCCAGTTGGCCGGCGAACGTCACAAAATGGCTGGCTGGCCGCGACCGTTCGATGCCCACGCCACCGGAACCTGCTCCCGGGCCGATGCAGTGATGAGCGGCGATTTCGGGGGTCGCGATACCGAGGGCAAGGCGGTCGTCGTTGGACTTGATCCCCCAATGGGCATTCGCGGCCCTCACTTGCGCCGGCACACCGTCGGCCATCCGCCCCACGGGGCCGGTCGCGCCATCGGAGAACAGGTATGTACCCGGCGTTGGTCTGTCCGTGGCGAAGTTGTCAGGGTTGTCGAAATCCCAGTAGTACTCGACCCCATAGTTCAAATCGACTTCCATCCACGAGACGCCACCGAACAGGCTGACGGTCTTACTCAGGCCGTTCGGATCGGTGCACTGGTAGCGCACGAGGGCCGGGCCGCAGGCGGTACGGACAAGTTCGTTTTGCGCTGACCGATGAGATCCGCCCACATCGGCGAAACCGTGCCAATCGGTCTGGCCGGGCATCGTCAGGTCGCGGTTGTCCGAAGATTTGACCTCCCAACGATAAACGTGGCCGCCTTCGGGACCCAACAACAATCGGACCTTGTCGTTTTCGATCCACTTCATGCCGTCGTCCGCATCCTCGGTCGATACGGCATGCGGGAGTGCCTGAGACAATTCGTTGAGACCCACGTAGACGTGGATCGACGTCTGCGAGCCTTTGGCAAACGGCCCTGCGACCATCAGCGTGAGCCGCGTCTTGTTAGGCTTGTCCGAAGGATCAAGCTGCCCCAGAATCTCATTCGGTTTGCCCTCACCGGTCAGGCAAAATGCCCGAACGTGCCGCGACGTCACACCGGCCGGTAACTCGACATCCAGTTCGACCGGCAGGTCGAAACGGTCAACCGGACCCGCATTAACCACCAGCCCCAGGCGGTCGCTTGCGGTTGGCACGGTCCACGGCGCGTCAGGTTCCAACGGCGTAGATTCGATTCGGTGAGGTCGAGTGCGGCGGCTGTGCCCTTCGGACAGCGACAACCCCAGATCCTCCGGTCGGGGCGGACGTTGGCCGGCCTCGGCCTTCTCTCGTGCTTCTGCCAAACGCTTCGCCAAGTCGTCATACTTCTTCAATGTACTCTGATAACGCGCGATCGTCCGGTCTAGAGCAAAAGGCTTGCTCTCCTTGAGCCAGAGCTGCTGGAATTGGCTGCCGAGCCTCTCGTAGGTTTCACGGTTCTTCTGCACCAGCGTTTCGACCTTTACCAGCAACGCAACGGCTTTGTCTGGGGACGTTTCATAAGCCTGCGTGTACAGCTCTGCGGCCTCTAGACCGTCGAACATTCGCTGGCCGATTAGTTCCATGCGCCGTGCGCCGAACAGGAAGTAGTCGAGCAATTCCTTGTTGATAGTGGCCTGTTCCTTGCAGGTCTCCAGATGCTCAATGGCCAGTCGCACGATTTCCAATAGACTGGTGGCCGAATCGCGCGCCGTTGCTGTCTTCATTCGCGGCGGGAAGTCGTCTTGCCAGAAGCGTTTGTTGTTCATGCCTTGCATGCCGGGCAGACGATGCGTTTTGGCTAACAATTCAATGGCTTGGCCGAAATGATCGTCCGGCTCGCCAAACAGCACGGCACCAATGCGACGATTGAATTGCTCCGGGGTCGTGGCCGAGCCGCTCCAGGCACATTCGGCTCCCCAAGCGTACGCGTGCCATTTGGTCGCGTTCAGCGCTTCGCCATCGTCCTCCCAGGCCGTGTTCAACATGCCCAACGCACCGTGCTTGGCACCGTCGCGCACAAAGTGGTAGATGTTGTTCGTGGCCACGCCGAAGTCCGGCAGGATACGACTCCAATTGCTCACGCCGGGACAGACGAAAAATTCGTAGCCGGATTCGGCGAATGGAAGGATTTGATTCTCGAAGCTGGGTCTGTCCCCATAGCCCCATGTCAGCATGATGGTGTCCTTCGGGACCTCCTCCAAATGATCCGGATGCTGCAGGATGATATCGCCCCACATCATCATCCGTTTCTCGTACTTGTCCTTCAGCAAGTCATGAACGCGACGGATATGACGGACGTAGACGCCGCCCGTGCCGATCTCGTCGGCCAGTTCCTTCGACGGGCCGGTGCCCAATCCCCACGTTTCATCGCAGCAAACGTTGAAGAAGGGGAACGGCAGGATGGGGCAGACCTCCGAGTACAGATCGTCCAGCAACTGGTAGCTCTCTTCCTTGACCGGACACAACAAAGAGGACGTCTCGCGCAAATCGGCGTATTGCTCATGCTTCAAGATGTGCGAGAAATGCCCAAACGACTGTTGGTTGCCCAAAATGTCCACATGGAACCGTTTCGCGTAGTCCACCAATTGGGCTAGCGTTTCAGGAGTCAACGAGCCATCCTCCGGGCCGATCACGGGATGCTTCTTGAAGGCGTATTGGTACTCCATGTAGTAGGTGAACAAGTTCATCTTCAAGTGCGCGCCCGTGGCAACCTCGAATTTGAGCAGTTCCGGCTTCGAACTGGGACCGCGCGTCATGTCGTCTTGAAAACAACGCCAGCGCAGCGAAGGCCAATCCCGGATGGACATGCACGGTACGCCGTCGTCGCGACGATTGGCCCGGATCAGTTGGCACAGCGTCTGCACTCCATAGAAGAGCCCAGCTTCTCCGGGCGCCGTGCAAACGACACCTTCGGGACGCACCTCCAGTGCGTAGTCTTCGGGCGTGGCACCATCGCGAAACTGCACCGAAGTCGGCCGTACGCCTTCCTGCGTTGACAGCCGCAAATACGGAACATCATGTTCGACTCGGCGAGTCTTCGGAGCGGGTAAACCGGCACGTTTCAGTTCCGCGCCGATCACCTCGGCAAGAAACTCGACCGATTCGGACGAAGCCTCGATGGTCAGCTCGCGTGCCAGATCGAATGTCCCGTCGTGCACACGGATCTCTTTGGGAAACGGCACAAGACGCAACGCTGAAACGTCACTTGCCGAAACCACATTGACACAGAATGCCGTCGCCACCAAGACGCAGACAAGTTTGATTCGATATCGCATCGCATGCTCTCCGTTCTCAAGTAGTGCAATTGGTCCACCGTTGCTGCTTAGATCGTCGAGATCGAGTGGCACCGAAACACACGCCCATGATCCTTCTGCGAAATATTCCTGCCACGAATATTCCTGCCTGTATCGAGAAAGATGAAGAAGCAGGCAGGAATATTCATGGCAGGAAAATACTGATTCGTGTTCGGGGAATTCGGGCTACTCTTGCTCAACCGAAACCACCACTCGCGCGTATCGTGTCAGCCGTGGGGAGCCTTCGTCGGTCACTTCGGCGATTATGTGGATCGTCTCTCCATCCTTGGCGTGCTGCGGGATCACCGCGGTCGTTTTGGCTTGGCCCGCATCAGCAATCTCCACGCTGCCAGGATGTGTGTCGACTTCGCCGTATTGCCACCACTTGTGTGTCAACTTGTCGCTGTCCGGGTCGCTCGATTCGCTAGCGTCCAGCGTGACCGTTTCGCCCGGCCTGGCCGTGATGTTCAGTGCGGCTGCTTTCACGACCGGCGGATGGTTGGCGTCGGCGTATTTCCGTGTAACGCACCAGTCCGCGCGCGCGGCCCAGTCGTTTTGAAACGCTTCCGCCCAGCGCCAGATTGGTTGGTCCAGGTTGCCGTCGTCTTTGGCCCCACGCCAGACACTGCTGCCGGAACTTTCTTGGACAAAGCGGCCTCCCCATCCTCCCCAGCCCGGATGATCGAGGCTTCGCAATCCAACGTCAATCTGGTGCATGAACGAGGGCGAGTCCCCTTCGGAGCGGAACGCCCCATCGCGAGACTCGTAGATGGCACACAGTCGGCCGTGCTTCTTGAGAATGTGCTCCTCCATCCAAGACTTCTCGAAGAAACGCTTCTGCGGTTCGGGAATGATCCGATCCCAGCGGTAAGCGATACACGCGAACTGCCGGAAGCTGCCTAACACTTGAAGCTTCGGCCAATTCGGCTGAATGTAATCGCGGAAGGTCTTATCCTGGTCGAGGATGATGTAGATGATCGCCTTGTTGGATACCTTTTCCATTTGATCGGGATGCTGGTGCTGGATCTTCCACAGCGCGCGAGCGATGGTATTGGTGCCGCCCCAGACTTGGAGATAGACCAGACCGGGCTCGTCGTCCAATAGCACTTCGACAATCCGATCCGAACCGGGCGTGTCCTGGATCATGTCCCCGACGTTGACCACGTTGCCGGTATAGACGAGCTTTCGAAGTGCATCGGCCGTGGGGAATCCTTCGTCATGCTGCGACAGATTCGGGTACGCTTCTTCGTACAAGTTGATCTGCTCGTCGAGCCATACTTCATCGGCCCAATTATGCTGCTTGACGTCTCTGCCATCACCCTTCCAGTGGAACTTGGAACTGCAGTGGATGATGCCCTCGATGTCCCACTCGTTCGCGTACAGCAGGAAGCGGACCATCGAGCAACGGTCGTCAATCTCGCCGTCGGTCGTGGCGATGATGCGCGGAAACGTGCCGGGTGCAGGCTGGGACACGCTCACTCCGACTACCGCCTCGTTGGACCCTCCTGAAGATTGCGTCGTCGTTGCGGTCCGCACCAAATCGGCAGGTACGTCGGCCGTGAAGTCGGGCGACGCCTTCGCGTTGGCCTTGAATTCCCGGATGCTTTGCAGGCTCAGGGCCCCGTCCGATCCGGTGCGACTGCCGAAAACCCGGATGGCGTGAAGTTGCCCGCGGAACTGGCGGTCGGTGCCGTGGCGGTGGATGGTCGGATTGTAGTTGCCGATGGTCAGCACGCCGCTGCCCGCGCCAGTGGGCCCGGCGTCGTATGATGTCGTTCTGTCCAGCGCTGCGGCGGTCTTTGGATCGCCGAAGTACCAGTGGACATTATCCGACGACTTGGTCCCGTCGTATGTCACTGCGAAGAACGTCCACTTGCCTACTTCGAGCTTCCCGGACGAAGAGTCGTTTCCAACTCTGTCCGGCCACTCGTTCACGGCCAAACGGAGTCGCCCGTCGCGGTGATGGACCAAATCGAAACCGGCGCGGTTGTAGTCCAGGTTGAAGGCGATGCGGTTGCCTCCGGACCCCACATCCAAACTTATCGGCCTGGCCCAACCGCAGATCGTGAACGACTGTAACTCTTCGAGCTGCCGCATCGGCCGCTCGTTGGGCCCGACAGCGATCCAACCCCACGGCGCGCCTGCCGGCAGGTTGAACGTTCCGTCGTCGCGCTGCGTGATGTTGCCATGCAGCTTCATTGGTGTTTGATCACCCGATATGCCGACGCATACCAGAGGACCGCTTGGATCGGCTTCTTTTCCGGCATCATTGGCCCAGAGGTCGGAGGCGTGAATCGCGACAATGAGAAGGACTATGGCCTGAAACTTGCCACTCATGGTAGTTCTCCAATGACTACTGGCCGTGGACATTTTCGTTTGTTCGCAGAGCGCATGTGTTTCTATGGGGTCACCGTCGTTCGTGCTGCCGTCTGGCGTGCATGCCCTCGGTGGACCCAACACCCCGTGGAGGGCCAACCGAGAACCGTGTGACAGTCGAGAAACGAGGAAACCGTCCTGCAATCATCATCACTCGGAAAATCTCAAGCCCGTCGAGACAATAGCGGAATTCCCATCCGGCACCAAGCACCCAGGCAATGCTCGGTGATCCTTCCTCACTCGGCGCGATCTGCATTTACGCCTCTGTAAATGAACTTGCCTACGATGAGACCAAGCCGTCCTTTGGTGCTGTATCAGGTTCTATAGTGCTGGTGTTCGCATACCTGAATTGCTGTATCTATGGCGGGAAGCTACAATATTCTGAGTATCCTGGATCCCCGCTATTGAAGTGCTCGCCAGAAGACGCAATACCGGATACTCATCCCCAGGAATTCGGCATGCCACCAGCGGTCGTTTCCCTACCGGCCACCAACCACCACTGATTGAGGGAGGCACATATGCCCATAGTCTTTGTGCATGGCGTCAATACGCGAAAGGGTGCCAAGTACGAGAAGGAGGTCCGGAACAGAAATGCCATGTTTCGACATCTTGTCTTGAGCCAACTTGTCGATGACTCGAGTTCCGCATGCATTATGAACCCCTATTGGGGAGACGCCGGTGCTACGCTGAGATGGAACCATGCATCACTACCACAATCTGCGGCCCGAGCTTTTGGGCGTTCTGAACGCCTGGAAGACGTCTTGCTTGGCGAGGTAGCGACGACGTTGCCGCCACGGCCCGGTCAATCTGTGCTGGTGATTGCGAGAGAATCGTTTTCGCGTGCAATCGACGTGTTGTTCGCAGTGGCGGTCGACTTGGCTAGTGATGGTTCGGCCGGCGGGGTTGTGGAATTGTGGACCAGCGCGAATGACTACGCCACACGTAATCCGCGTCCCGATTGGCTGGACAGCGTTAGAAACGATGCCGAATTCTTCGCGAGACTGAGCCGAGAGATTGAGGACCGCCAACCGGACGCGGCTACGGCGCAGGCGTTCGGACCACGCGAAGTCTGGCAGCGAGTTCGTGAAGCCATGAATCGCATCGCCCATAGTTTCTCGAACGTAGGTAGCGACCTCCTGCTCGTCTCTACGCGCCGCCGGTTGCACGCGACTGTGTCCCTATTCCTCGGCGACGTGTTCGTATACCTCCAGCAGCGCGGCGACAAGGGCCAGCCGGGTCCCATCGTGCAATGCATCATTGATGCCCTGGTTAAGGCCACAGAGGCGATATCAGATGTCGATTCGAAGTTGATCGTCGTCGCTCATAGCATGGGGGGCAACATTGTATACGACGTATTGTCCCATTTTCGACAAGATTTGACGTGTGATGCTCTTGTCACCGTTGGGTCGCAGGTGGCCCTGTTTGAGGAATTGAAGTTGTTCAAGCTGCGGGATTTGAGCGTCCCGAGAGATCCGGCAGCGGATCGCATGCCGAAGCCAGACAACATACGTCATTGGCTGAACGTGTACGATACGAACGACGTATTGAGTTTCGCGGCCAGTGGAGTATTTGAGGACGTCACCGACATCGACTATGTCACGGGCAAGGGCGTGCTGTCCGCCCATGGTACCTATTTCCAGCGTCCTAGCTTCCACAGCCTGCTCGGCGAGCGACTCGAGGAGGTGTTGCAGTGACATTGGTTTACGGGGCCGCCGATCCCGTTCCGGAGCCGCGCACACACGCGCTCATCATTGGGATCGGTCAATACGACTACCTCGACGGCGGCCAGCATGAGCGCGCCGGGAATACCACCGGACTCGGCCAACTGGGTTCGCCGCCGATTTCGGCCGGCGCATTCGCCGACTGGCTTCTTACGCCGCTTCCAGGAGCGCCGCTGGATGCCGTAGGATTGGACAACCCGAACGCCCCCCTTGGGTCTGTAGAACTCCTTCTTTCGCCTAG
>JACKQG010004417.1_pt1 | contig 16327 bp, 13 predicted proteins | sample 8237621 | NCBI WGS metagenome assembly JACKQG01 (sample SAMN15677084, study PRJNA649215) | marine metagenome | biome: marine; feature: Black Sea; material: saline water; isolation source: suspended particulate matter (SPM) from the Black Sea western gyre | collected 2013-06-09/2013-06-10 | depth...
GTATCTACTACATATTGAAAAGGCGTGCGAAAAGAGCAGGTGTAAAAAGCTTTACTCCGCATGATTTCAGGCGCACCTTTGTAGGCGATTTACTGGATGCCGGCGTTGATATTGCGATCGTGGCGAAGATGGCTGGACATGCCAGTGTGAATACGACTGCTCGTTATGATCGCCGACCGGAGCGGGCGAAGCAAGAAGCGGCGCAGGTGTTGAAAGTGCCTTATACAAGAAGTTGATAAAGTTTTTGGAGTGCTTTACTTTTTCGAGGGTTTGTTACTCGATTTTTCTAACCAATATCTGAATTCCTGATGAACCTTAGGCATCCAGTTTCCGCCATACAATCTCTTATACGATGAGAATTTTCCTCGTGTCTCATCGAGATCAAGTAAATCATAGAGCAAACCTTTTCCAAATCTTCTAGCTTGTCTTTGCGCTGAAAGAAAGTGCATTTCGCCCTTCTGCAGTTTCGTTTCTACCTGTGCAGGCAAAACAATGCCTTCAATATCATGCCAAGGGCCAGATAAGCGAATTAAGAAATGATAAAAGGCAGGGATTGCCCAATAGTTTTCAACCCAATTCCAAAAGTCAAGAGTAACCCCTGTAGTAATGAACTGATAACGATATTTTCCTGTTTGCGCAACTAAGCCAACATGCAGATCTTTTTCGTTCAGCGTTAGAAAATATTCCTGGGAATTCAAGTTTGCAAAAAATTCTAGGTCTCGCTCTATGGGGTTAAAGTAAACCGCTTCAATGTCATAGAGTTGCTCTTCCCCGTGTTTTAGCCATTCAAGTCTAACTCCCGAAAGGTTAGCGATGCTTTTGAGCAGACTCAATGGGGTTTCCTGCTCTTGACTTTCAATCGCACGATATTCGCGTTCGCTGAAAAAGTTTATCTCTTCAATAATCTGGCTAGCTTGCAACCCTATTTCCTCCCGAACAAGTTGAATGCGTTCTCCAGCATCATAAAGATACTCTTGTCGTACATATTTGCTTTGACGATTGGGTTTTCTGCTGATTGCCTGGGAAAGCTTTTTCTTGCCGTTTGGGGAAAAGTAATCAGCCTTATGATATTTTTGAAGATAATAGGGAAGTTCGCAATCATCAAGGCAGAGTGGAATTATGTAAATTCTTCCCTCGGGCATCATCTCTGCAACATCAAGTGCCCTTTTTAATTCTTTCTGGACGAATCCTGCTTTGTTGACCGAGAGAGCTGATAAACAAGCTAAAAAGACATCGCTATCATGGATAGCCTTGTCGATCTCCATTTTCCAATCTTGGCCAGGAATTAGCCTTTCGGTATCCAGCCAAGGGGAATGTCCTTCGGACTCTAACCAGTCAAAAATTTCTTTAGCTGTTTCTTTGTTTTCTCTTGCGTAAGAGATAAAAATCTTGGACATAGGTGTTTTATTGATTGATATCGCACATTCGGCGATGGGATGAAAGGTAAAGCAGATCGTTTTTGACAATGACACCCTGTTTTTTCGGGAAGCTTTGTAGCTTTTTTTATTTAATGGAAATTCCCGATAGAGTTATATCGCAATTGAGTAAATACTTACCCCATCCCCATAATAAGAATCATAGATATGCTGGTAAATCAGTTCACACTTTTCTTCATAGATGCCAGCATTATAGGCCTCTGGCAATTTATCCAGGAAAGTTTCAATCTCCAATTGGACAGCGGCGCGGCTTTGTTGGCCTTTGCGCCAGTCGAGTATTAGGCGTTCAGCTTTTAGCGTGTCAAGCAATTCATGAACAACTTCCTTTACTGAATCACGCTCTTTACGAGATAGCTTAGGAGCAGGTCTCGTGAGCAAATCAAGGAGAGTCAGCTCCTCTTCGGACAGATTCTCGGCAATGCCACGTTGTTCTTCTTGGCTCAGGTCTTGAGCTAGAGAAATCAGTTCTGCAAAAAAGGCATCGATATTCTTGGCGCCGGCATTATATTCAGAGATGAGTTTCTGGAACTGTTGATAGTAATTCATGCGGCTTTTATTCAACGCTATCATGACTGAAAGTTTGTTGTTGATCTGGCCGCGTAGTTTCTCTGCTTCTATACGCTTGTGCCCTTTTTTGAATTGCAATTTCAATGCTTCGAAGTTGATCTTGCTCAAATCAAGATATTTTCCACCTGACGCGGGCTCTTTGATGACATAACCCTTTGGTGCAATGGAATAATTCAGCAAGGTTTCGACCCCGCCCATCACATCGGATATATCGGCAGGGGGCGTCAGGTTACGAATCTTCTCTGCAATGACTACGATGGTCTTACGATCCACGCCAAATTGATTGGCAGCGGCATCTGGCAGGATGGCTTTGAAGAAGCGGTCAACGATACCTGATAGCGTGAGGTATTCTCGCTTGGTGTCATCATTGACTAAGATAGCATCTACGGCGTCATCCAATAAGGCAACGGTCGTGAAGCTATGTGTATCTTTGGCCGCGTGCTGGATTTTTTGTAAATCAACGTCCAGACCACTTAGGAATTCACGCGTATCTTCTATCCCGACCTTCAACTCTTCGACCAAGACTTTTTTGGTCTGGACGGGGAGATCACCAGTTTCGTCAGTAGAGGCAGTGCCATAAATAGCGAGAGCACGCTGAAGGTCACGGAAGACACCGATATAGTCCACAATGAGACCGTTGACTTTCTCTCCCCAAACCCGATTGGCGCGGGCGATGGTCTGCATCAGCGTGTGATTGCGCATGGGCTTATCGAGATAAATCGTCGAACAGGAGGGCACATCAAATCCAGTCATCCACATGGCACAAACAAAGACAATGCCGAAAGGATCTTCAGGGTCTTTAAATTTAGTGTCGAGATCTTCAGTGAGCATACGCCGGCGATGGGATTCAATATCCAGCCCCTTCTCTTTCATCTCTGCGATTTCGTTTTGCCCCTGCGAAACGACGACAGCCATATCAGTCTCTCGCATAAATTTGATTTTGGCTTCCAACTCAGGGCGATCTAATTCGTTGCAAATTTCTAGTTCAGCTTCCAAATAGAGAAGATGGATATTCCAATACTTCTTGACGCGATCATAGGTACGAATAGCAGTGGCTTTATCAACAGAGACGACCATCGCCTTGCCATAAAAGCCGCGCCCCATGAAGTGCAGCACAATATCTTCGGCAACTTTTTCAAGACGTTCGTCTCGGGTGATGAGATGATATTCACGAGAGAACTCTCGTTCCAGTTTGATTTCCTGTGCTTCGTCCAACTCGGCATCTTCGAGCAGACGCTCCATATCCTCGTTGAGATTCTGATTGGTAAGTTGCAATTCAGGGATGCGGTTCTCGTAATAGAGTGGAACGGTGGCGTTATCCTCAACCGATTGAGCAAAGTTATAGACGCTGACGTAATCGCCAAAGACCTGTTTGGTGCGTTCTTCGCCAGCGATCAGGGGCGTGCCTGTAAAGGCAATAAAGGCCGCTTTTGGCAAAGCATTGCGCATATTGAGTGCGAGCACATCATACTGAGAACGATGTGATTCGTCGGTGATAACGATGATATCTGAACGCTCTGAAAGCACAGGATAGGTCTCGCCCTTCTCCGTGTGGAATTTCTGGATCAGAGAGAAGACATAGCGATGATCTTCTTTCTCAAGTAAATCTTTGAGATGCGCTCCACTCTGGGCACGGACGCGTTCTTCCGGTTCATTGACCGCACCAACGCTGGCGAAGTTCTTGTAGATCTGGTCATCCAGATCAAGGCGGTCGGTAATGATGACGAAGGTCCAGCTGCCAGCAAGTTGACGGAGTACCTTCTGGGCAAAGAAGATCATTGAGTAGGATTTACCGCTGCCCTGCGTGTGCCAGAAGACGCCCAGCTTACCCTGATTTTCTTTGAGTTCCTTCACTGCATCAAAGGCATTATTCGTGCCAAGATATTGATGGTTCTTGGCGACCAACTTTTGCAATCCACCTTGTTTTTCTGCAAACAAACTGAAGTTTTCGGTAATATCCAACAAACGGGATTTCGCGCAGATGCCGCGAGTAGCAGTCTCTAAGGAAACAATCCCTTCTTCACCTTCGGAGTTGATTTTCTTCCATTCGTTGAAATGCTCCCAGGGCGCAGAGATGCTGCCGATACGTGTGGCGCTGCCATTGGAGATAATGACGACGGCGTTATACCAAAAGAGATGCGGAATGGTGTCTTTATAATCACGCAGGTTCTTTTTATAGCCATTCTCCAAATGGATATGAGTAGCCTTAAGTTCAACAAAGACCAGCGGTATGCCATTCACAAAACCGATAAGATCAGGCCGGCGTTTGTGCAACTCACCGGTTACCCAGAGTTGGGAAGCCAGGAAGTAGTCGTTATTCTCTGGCACATCCCAATCAATGACTCTGACTGTCTCGAAAATTTCATCTCCATTTTCATCCAGCAAAAGAACTTTGACCCCATCCTTGAGCAACTGATAGATCTCGCTATTAGCCTGAACAGAACTGACCAAAGAACGATCACGAGTGAGTTCATCAATCGCCAACTGGATCGCTTCTGCTGGGAGGTTGGGATTGAGTCGTTCCAGCGCTGGGCGCAAGCGTGAGACCAGCACCACTTCACTGCTGGTTTCACGACCTAGCATACTTTTAGCACCGAAAGTTTCTTTGAAGCAATCGGCAGTATCCCAACCTAACTCTGCAAAGAGAGTAATGGCGGGTTGTTCTACGAGGGAGTCTTCTGTATAGGTGGGTTTCATCTTGCTAATCTGTCCCCAATAAGCGCTTAATTACGCATGTGAAAGCGAGCTTGTTGAAGCCCAGTTTTGCTCTAAAAGTCTTGACCAAGCTTTTGTTATTTGCTCTGAAGAGAATTTCTGTTCTTTTCGCTTACTCCAACTTTGTGTTTTGACGATTATGTTTTCAGAAGTATTTAGACCTTCATGATTTTCTTTCATCACCCAATGAACTGTTGCGAGTAGCTCCATCCCATAAGGTGTTTCAAAACCTTCGATTAGATTGCCAACCTGCGCGAGATATTGATTGGCTTCTTTTTCTTGCTCTAAATAACGACGTGCTTCTTCAATCGCTTCAGGAAGCAGGTAAATCTCTGCACGTTGACTACGATCCCCATACCCACGAATAAAATGCCCTTCCATGCGCTGTAAAACATGATGAATGGTCTCTGAGTAGGGACCATATTGGTTTTTCTGAAAATCAAGTTTCAATTCAAATCCTGCCGCTTGAAGGAAATAAGCTAATTTTTGAATCTCCAGCATAGAAAGACGATACCCTTGCGTACGGTATAACTCAATTAGGCGAATAAAAAGAGCGCGTCCCACCGTCATGCGGGGTTTCTTAGTTCTAATAGGCATTGTTGATGCGGATGGTGCACCATGCGGTTCGTAAATATATACATCTACGTCTTCAAGATTTTCAAAGGCTTGAATAATCAAAGGGCGTACTTCTGCCCAAGCCAAACCACCGCTACCTGCACCTAAGGGGGGAATAGCAATGGAGCGAATCTCTAATTTTTGAATATCTTTAATCAAAGAACTCAAACCTGTCTCTATATCTTCAATACGTGATTTATTTTTCCAATGTCGCTTGGTTGGGAAGTTGATGATGTATTTGGGATTGAGCATTTGCCCTGTGGGGACAATAAACATCCGCCCTGATTGTACTTCTTCAACATCACAGGCTTTTTTATATAAGCGGTAATTTTCAGGGTAAGCCTGTTTAAACTGCAAGGCAATCCCTTTGCCCATTACGCCAACACAGTTGACGGTGTTAACAATGGCTTCAACATCTGCTTTTAGGAGATTACCTTTAGTAAAATTAATCATGCTTTCCTATGTGGATTTATCATTTTCTATTCTAATAATACCAGTTTCTTTGGATGTTTACGACCGGCTGATGGGATTGGTTTTCAACTTGCTTGAGCACCCAATCTCGCGCTTGAGCACTGATAATACCAATTTCGAGAATCAATTCCCAAGGGCAAAACTGGTGTACAAGAAATTCAGCCTGGCGGCGGCGCGAGCGGTCATTATCCTCGATGGTGTCGTTCCAATATCGTGCTTTCATAATCTCCCAATCAATTTGATTGAGTTTTTCAAGCTGATTGAAGTATTCGCTAAAAGCCATCACTGCGTGTCCATCTGTAAAGAGGAAAGGTATTTCTTTAGTTTCAACTTCTTGTGCGTGGACGACAAGGTGAAGAATAGAACGCTGGTTTTCTACTCCTTCAACATTACCACGATTAATTGTGTAAAGCATAGGAGAACGTGGTGCAAAGTAGAAGGGGATGTAATCATGCAGATTACCGCCTGGAGGCAAAGGAACCTGGGTGTTTGCACGCCGATCCTGAATATGTTGGTAAGCGATATTTTCGTAATTTACCCGCTGCTGGTTGAGATGACTCCATGCCAATAAACCACCATTCGCGATGATAGAGGGTAGATTTCTGGTATGGGTGATATGGTATACAGGTGTGGAATTTTGACTCATATTTAGTTTTGCTCTACCTCCAACCCGCTGACATCCACCTCACCGCTGACCAGACGCGGCAGCAGTAGATCGCGGGTTGCACACAGGTTGGAATTCAGTTTCCAAACGAGTTGTTTGAAAAGGGAATCTTCTGTGTAGTTGACTGGCACCATTAGTTAAACCTTTGTTTGATGTACTCCTGCGTTTGACTAGGTGTCAATTCTGTAGTTGATGGGCCGGTTCGAATGTAAAAACATTCCTTTTTCTCTGTGTCTAAAACAAATACAGGGGTTGATATTTTATATGTTTCAACAACCAAAACTCGACCATCTTGGTAATCTTCAAAATGCAGGTGGATATTAGTCATTGCTTGTACACCCATACGGCTTTTGATGATGTTTACAAGATGAAGAGCCATCTTATCTTCATTCTCAAAACCTTCTATTTCAAGCCCGATCGGACTACCATCATCCGCAACGCCGATAATTAGAGTTCCACTGGATGTGTTTAGAAAACCCGCTAGAGTTTTTAAAATAGCTAATTCCATCTTCGGGTCTTTTTGGCCTGTATGTAAATTGATCCGCAGTGTTGATTTGAACTCGACCGCTTCCGATTCTCCATCTAGGATGAGTTTGTTTATGTCAAGTTCTCTCTCTTCTAAGCATGTTTCACCTGATGATGTTAAGATTTTGTATCCTTCCGCAATCACTTGGGCAATTAGTTCCCTGCGTTTTTCAAGAAAATCTTTATATTCCATGTTTTCCCAGTCATTTGGTAGAGCATGGTAATGATACATCTTGTCTAGCTCATCTTGGCTAAAGCGCTCTTTGATGGGAGGAATATATTCACTGGGAAATTTATCCCGGATTTGTGCGTTATCGTGCCACTCAACATAGGCATAGTTGGCAATTTGGTTCGTATCTCTCGTCGATATTAAGCCTTGTGCACCTAAATAACCTCTTGGGTAAAGATGATGACGCTCTGCTAAAGCTCGGTTTGATTTTATGGAAGGATCTAACAAATCAGATATGCGCTGTTTTGAGAACAATGCTCTCGCATCTAACAACACCAGCGCGGCATAATATGCAAATAGGGACGGACTGCGTGAAGATGATGTTGCTAAATCTATAGGTAAGCGTACGTTCCAAAAGTCTTCCGTTAGTGTTGTGTCACAGATTTGATTAAGAGTTTGTAAAAATTCTTCTGCGCTCTCTATATTTCGGAAGCGAGCTAGGTCAAACTCCATTGCGGATTCTGGTGAACTAGTAAAGCGGCCAGTAACACTGGACATAAAGAACCAGCGAGTAATTGTCCTGCGCAATTCATGTTCAGGTGCCTTATATTCTGTGCGCCCAATGAGATATAAGATGTAAGAAAACAATAAGTTGTTTTGGGAACTGATCATTTTCCCACTTCTATAGCCGGCGTTTCGAATACAACTCATGAAATCATGCCAGTAGGTTAAATTAAGCGTTCGTTCTTGCGCGTTTTTAAGGATTTCAAATTGTTTGACGCGTTGCTCGGTACTAAATTTTTCTGTCTCCAAGTCTTTGCCTCGCAAAATGGAGTAAACGTGCTTTAGACGAGCACGCTTAAATGCTACTCCAACAGCAACTCGCAGCAATTGATCGGGGGATGGTTCAATAAAATGATTAAATGGTGATGGTTCACCTTTTGATGGGATGCGTGAAAATCGACTGAAGGTTTCCAATTCAGTACGGCCTTCATCCCAAAAGACAGACATGAGAGTCAAGATGAAATCGGCCTGATTTAGGGGTGTGCCTTTACTGTTGATACGGACAAATACATCAGAAACAGCTTCCTCATCAATATCCGGCGCAAGTTCAAGCGCAGTCAATGGAAAACTGGTCAAACCTTGCAATCCGCTGAGGGCCTTGCGAATCTTCTTGGTATCTTCATCAGATACTTGTCGCGATTCTCCTAGTCCTGCTAAGTACTGTTCAACCACTTCAAATAAATCGGTTTGCTCATCCCACAAAACAGAGATGTCTGGCAAATAGGATTTGTCTCGGCGTATGGCAGCATCAGCCACTTCAAAAACTTTTTCGAGTGGATTAAACGCAATCTGAATATGTTCGCTTTCATAATTTTCGCGAATAACTTTAGCTTTTTTGATAACAGCAAAAAGAGAAGTGAGCCTTTGCTGCCCATCAACGATGACAAGCCGTGCTACTTTTTGCTTTGCTTCATCACCAATAGTGCGCTTATCTGTTTGTTCGGTTACGTTGTTTTGCCAGAGTAATAAATAACCAACTGGATAGCCTTTATACATTGAATCAAATAAGTCTCGGACCTTTGCATTTTTCCAAACAAAGGGACGCTGAATATTTGGCAGGCCAATCTCACCTAGATTGATATATTGCATCAGAGTGCCAAGATCATAGTCTACTTTGGTGAATACGGTTTTACTCATTATGTTTCCTCTGTATCAAATTTTGATGCGTTATTTTATTATTCGCAGCTCTTCTTTTACCAGATCATTACACTCAGACCATGCTTCAAGGATTATCAGTGAAGATTGGAGTAGTTCATTATCACGTTCTGGATGATAGCGAAATTTTCCTCCATGAAAGAGGTTGTTTCGGATACCGCGGATTATCAGTGACAACCATTCTGTATCTCTTAGGTTTGGTGGTCGTCTTCTTGGGACAAAAGATAACGAATCGTTTCGTAACACTTGGCGCTTGACAGGAAAACTCAGTAGATAATTGACCGCGTTAGCTAATTCTGGCGAAGCCTGTGGATTGAAGTCTTGCTCAATATCATGTGCAAAACGATCCCAATCAGGTTTTACGTCGTTGTTGTTCCCTGTAGCTCTTGCAAACTCCGCTCTTTTCAGAGCATACTCAAACAAACTAAAGACAGTAAAGAATTTGAATACCAAATCTCTTTCAAAATCCACTCGTTCGTAAACTTCATCAATAAATGGTGTGCTCATATCTCTATCTCCAACCCGCTAACATCCACCTCACCGCTGACCAGACGCGGCAGCAACAGGTCGCAGGTTGTTCGCTGGTTAGAGTTTGCTTCAATCATACTGCCGGCTCCCCAATTTCATCTTGTTCTTCTTTATACAGTTCATACTCGATAAGTAATTCCCGATACGTCTTACGGTCTTTGTCGGCGGTAAAAATTGTCCAGCTTGGTAAGAATTCCTGACCTTCTAGTTGAATCACCCCATAAGTTTCATCTAGGTACTCATTGAATTCTAGATAGTCATCATAGTATATGCGCCCAGATTGAAGATCAGATGGAAGATTTTTGTGCGCACTATAAATAAAGGGAATAATGGCATCAGATGCCCTTGCTGCTAATTCAGTTTGAAAAGTATATTCAATTTCCTGATACCCGTCTGCGCCATGCGCAATAAGACCATCGTGGTTTCTCAGTTCACACAAACCACGAACAGTTTGTTCTAAGCCTCGTATAGTCGTTGTCATTCTTTCTCGAAACTGTCTGGGGTCTGGATGTCCAGCAGGGATAAAACTTAAATTGCTAAGTGTTTCTCTAAACAATTGTGGTGTATCCCAATTTCGGTTGATCTCTATTCCTCTATCGGTCAGAATAGTTTTGCAAACGCTATCAATAAGGGATTTCGCAAGTTCAAATGCTATGGGAGACCTGCTTTCAACTGCGCTCTCCAAATTATCAACTAATTCTTCGATCACAGGAAGGGCATCAGTGCTGTCTATAATTCCTCGGGCTCCGTGAAGAGTGAATGAATTTCCGCTACTCGACATGGTTATTCATCCTTGATGGATACATCTGACACATCCACCACGCCGCTGACCAGACGCGGCAGCAGCAGATCGCGAGTTGCTCGCAGGTTGGCATTTTTCCACATCAGATTCTCTAAAAGGTTAAAGAATGGGCGAACAATATTCTGAAATTCCTTTACTATCTTGGTCGGTGGAAGGAAAATTTCAACGGCATTTACAATTTCTTTGTTGATGTGCTGCTGAGCCGATCCTCCAGCATGTTGGATAACTTCTTGGATAATTGCGCAGAATGTCAAATAGATATACTCTGTGTAAAGATGGGCTTCATCCCAGACGCCTACAATTGATTGATTAGCACAAGTTTCAATTTCAGTTAGGCTCACTTGTCCAAGAGTCGCACCCGTAATTGCGATAATCGTTGTTCTCTTGGGCATCATCTTTGTTGATGATTTATTAAGGCCAAGTTCGGTAATAAGCTCTGATGGCTCCAGTACACGTAGCTCATTGCTCTTGCCTGAATTGATCCAGGGTACAGTGCCATTTTTCCAGTATGCAGGGTTCCGTCTTGAAGGTGTACCACCTAAAACTACAGTAAACCTATCCCCTACCTTGCCAACTTCCCACCCCTGTGGAATTTCGCCCAACTCCGTCCCCGAATCGACCAGGGGGACATCTTCATGGCCGGGATACTGGAACTCGACGAACCACTGGCGGTAGAGGGCTTGAGCCATCTCTTCAAGGATCTGGATGCGACGGGTGTTGTTCTCGATCAGGTCATCGTAGGCGGAGAGAACAGTGGCGATTTTTTGTTGGGTGTCTAGTGAGGGTAAGGGAACTTCTAAACTGTTTAGAATTTCTTGATTTAGATTTGAGATGTTAGTTCCCCCACCACGAGCAGATAGAGCTTGGCGTATCAGGTCAGAGCGAAAAAGATAGGCATAGTATCTAGAAAACACTTTATCCGAATGAAATCGAAGTCGAATTGTAAATGCTGAATGACTAATCGGTTCTTGCAAGCCTCTGATAAATAAACTTCTCCCAATTAAATTTCTGTTTCCATTTGATCTGACAAATAGAATGTCATTGTCTTTTAATAGATGTCCTTGATGAACAATACCTTTAGGGTTTATCTCGCCTAAGCTACCGACATCCACAAAAGATCTATCTTTAAAATCCCCGACATTAATAACCTTTATTCCCTTGCCAAAATTGCTTTTATTGTAGTTTATTCCATTTCTAAAATCAGCCAATTGCCCTAAAGGAACAACCGGCCAATCGCTTATTTTCTCTTCAACATTCATAAGTTTTCGCCTAAAACCGATGTGATGTTTTTTGCAATGAGCTCATTCAATTCATGTGCTTCATTGTTGAGCACTTCCAGTTCTTCGTTCAATTCTATTAGCCGTTCACTGAAGATGAAATCATCGGCGGCGCGTTCACTCACGCCCACGTAGCGCCCGGGGTTCAGACTCCAGCCCTGGGCTTCGATTGCTGAACGCGGCACCACTTTACACAGACCGGCCACGTCTCCATAACGGGAGCCAGCAAAAATCTGCGTTAGTTGCTCCGCCTGGGGTGGAGTCAGGTCCAGATCATCGGGATTAAATTCATAGCCATTCAACTCTTCACCGCGATAGAGTCGCACTAATGAAGAGAGAAAGCCGATCTGTTCAGGCGTGAAATCACGGTGAGCGCGGTCGATCTGCTGGTAAATATTGCGGGCATCCAAAAAGAGCACCTGATCTTCACGCGGCGTGCCGCTTTTGCCCTTATCCAAAAACCAGAGCGTGCAGGGCAGGGTCACGGTATAAAAGAAATTGCTGCCAATCGCCACCATCACATCCACCGCATCATCTTCGATCAATTGCTGGCGGATAAGCAACTCAGACTGACGGGCATCGCTGGCGCTATTTGCCATCACGAAACCGGCCCGCCCGCCTGCGCGATCTGCCGCCGGAGCAGCCAGCGAACTGTAGAATAATTGGATCCAGAGATAATTGCCGTTATCCGTGCGCGGCATCCCAAAGGGGAAGCGCGCACTATCATCCTTGAGACGTTCCTTATCGATCTTATCCACATTGAAGGGCGGGTTCGCCATCACAAAATCGAATGTGCCCGCGCTGGCGTGCGGGTCTTCATAATAGCTATTGGCCTGTCGAATATCCCCGCCCAAACCATGCACCGCCAGGTTCATCTTGCACAGACGCACCGTCTCGGCCACGCGCTCCATGCCATAAATGCTGATCACGTCCTGCGCACTGGCGCGGTGCCGCTCTCTAAAATAAGCGCTTTGCACAAACATGCCCCCAGAGCCGCAAGCCGGATCGTAGATCTTGCCCTTAAAAGGCTCGATGATCTCCACAATCAATTTCACCAGTGCCGTCGGCGTAAAGAATTCCCCGCCGCGCTGGCCCTCGCTCATTGCAAATTTACCCAAAAAATATTCGTAGATCTTGCCGAAGGTATCGCCTTCCACCTCCATCGGCACCGCATTGAAATTCTTCAACAAATTAAAAAGCACCTGATTGCTCAACCGATTATAGGTCTTGGGAAGCACATCTTTCAGATCAGGATTTTCAGATTCGATCGCCCGCATCGCATCGTTGATCGCCTGCCCAATATTGGCGGATTCAGGCATCTGCATCAACGTAGACCAGCGCGATTCATCGGGCAGAAACATGATCCCCTGCGCCTGATAATCCAACTTCGAGATGCCCCGTCTCCTAAGTGTGGAGGCTTGCTCCCCCGCAGTAAACATCGCCTGCGCCTTTGAGAACTTCGTGTCCGCATAACGAAGAAAGATCAGCCCCAAAACAGGGGCAGAATAATCTGCTGCTCTCAACTTCGAGTTTGCGCGCAACTCATCTGCTGCTTCCCAAAGTCTTTTTTCAATTTCGTTGTTGTTTGCTACAGCCATGTATGGTTCTCCTGTTTTTTGCCCTACTACGGGAGAAATTATACAACAGAAGATTGCATAGATAAATTGTGCTAAACTTGGAAGCACGATTGGATTAAACATTGTTTCTCATTGAGTTGAAGTTACGATATGTTTACAACGAATTCTCCACTACGAGCTACACATACACCTTGTTTTACAATAAAACATTCTATCCAGTGCATTCCTCTATATTTCGTTGATTCTTTTCGAACCTTTCTCCCTTTACGGATAGAACTCATGTAAAAGTCTCCCCGAAGCTGATTAGCGTCTGTTGCTTCTTGCCCTGTATTCACAACCTGCCAATAAACTTCGTAGGGTTTCTTAACCGACGTAAGTGCTGTAAATCTTAGTGAACTGTATTTGTTCAGGGGGGTGCCACTAGAAAATTTTTTAGGTCTCGACCCATCACGAATTACTTCCGCGATTATTTGTACTTCAGAATCTAACACCATTGACCAAGAAGGTCTTTCTTTGTGAAGCACAGCGAACTTGCTTAGATCAACTATGGCTGTCGATTTAGTTTTACTAGCTTCAAAGAAATATTCATTGCTGGATACATTTTGGGTAACAGTCTTACCAGCAGTTTCACCAAAATTTGTGATTATTCTTTTTTTCAGAGCAGAAATATCATTTGCGCTTAGTAAAAATACAACATCTGTTTCTATCCTATCAAGCCAGTCAAAAAAAGCATCTCTTCGTTTGGGATATTGCTCCCATTTATCAGCAAAGTTTTCTTGTTCATTTACAGGATTAGGAACCCAATCTATTCCATCTCGATCTTCTATGAATTCTCGCATTCTAAGTACAATATTTAACAATGCTTCTGAGAGATTGCTTTCATTGCTGTATGCTCGAGCTGCTAAAGTTGTAATTAAAATTGAAATTGGTTTATCGTCAGGGTCACCATCATATGTAATGTCACGATGTCGTTTCAATATTTGAATTGAACGCTGTAATGGAGTTTTTATTTTGTATTCAGGAACATCTTCAATATTTACTTCTCGAGATTCAGCAAATGTTTTTAGCATAGCCTGATATTGAATTTCCATCCGCTCACGAAACCACTTTAAATAGTCTACAGGATTACTTTGAGGCCACTCTGAGCTAATTATTGAATAATTATTTAGCTGGTTATCTGTAATTGCAATGGATTCTTCTATTGAAAAATCAAGGGCTGGTATTGCAGGTAATACATCTAAATGAAAACTAACATCTTGGTCAGCATAATCCAGCCGCCAACTTCTTCGATATTCTTGTGCTGGAGATGCCATGTGGTATGTATCTACATATTCGACCAATTCATTCCCAATCAACTCTTTTAACTGTTTTTGACTTATAGCCGATTTGCTAAGCTGAATCTTACAAACTAAATCTACGTCATAGTCATCTTCATCTGAGACTGGTCTAATTGCTGTCCCCAAACTAAAAGATCCTTGGGGAAAAATGTTGGGGCCAAAATCAGAGACTTTGGATTCTTCTCTTCCTAACCATCTCCCAACTGATTCATATCGAGACTGAGCTCGTTCAACATAAGCATCAGGGATATCTAGGTACTCTGTCAATCTTTCTAAAATGTCATTGGTGCTAGTTAGCTGAATATTCATTGTTGTCCCCCTTATTTAGTCAATACTTAGAGTATAAAAGAAGCCGTCTCGCTGGCGATTTTGATCATAAAGCATTAGAGGTAAATCAGCCTTCGGCATCCATACCCTTCCAATCTCAATTGCAACAGATACAGGAACCGAAGGGAAGACTTTTAGAATTGTATTTTGTCCATGATAAAGTTGTATCTGATTCAATAATGCCCGAAAGGATTTACGAAATGCCCCTAATTGATTGCGGGTTTTTATGAAATCGTTATTTGGATTTGCAATCGTCATAGTCCAAATACACGTGTCACCACCTAGCACAGATAAAATACGGTCATTATCTATATCCGCACTTAAGGAAAGATTCAATGCAATCTCCGAACAGAGTTTTCTTACAGGAGGGATGATTTCAAAAGTAATATCTTCTCCAGTATCTTGCCAAGCCCAATTATCTTCAGGCTCTTTCTGATGTTGGTACACATCTATACCGCTAGTATCGGAAAGCAAGCGTCCAAGTTCAATAAGTAATGGCTGGGGTGCTATGGCAAAAACCGACAGGTGATTTATATCCATTCCCATCCGAGAATGAATTTTAGCAGAAAACTGACGCTGTAAATTTTCCTGCTCAAGTTTCCAGTAATTTTCATCATTATCTTGGAAAGGGCTGTTTAGCAAACTGAGTTCTATTGCAGCATCATTAGCAGGATACTTATTAGGCAACATAGCCTCATAAGATTTTTCCCAAGTGATAAATGAGTTTAATCTTCCGATATTAGCCCCATAATGCAAAACATGACTCTCTTTATCAACTCCAAGTGATGTTTGCATATTAACCCGATTTTCATGCTTCTTTTTCATTCCTTGAAGTCGCTCAACAGAATGCCCGCTTACATCTTCAACATCAACTAAGCGATGATGGGCATCGCAAAGTAATATCAAATTGCTTATGTCATTTTTCAGCCGTTTTGATAAAACTTTATCTCCTCGAGGACCATCTTCTTTGTCAGCAATAATATGGGCAATATACGCTGTACTGTATCGTGCCTTAGTCACTAAATCTCGCCATAAAATCTTATTACACCCGTCATATTGACACCTACCTGCAGATTGCCCCCAAAGCTGAAATTTGACTTTATCTGGGATATGTGAAACGGACATAGTTTGTTTCCCTACTTAATTCAAGTACTTAAAATTATAGAACAGATGTCTAGTATACAACAAAAACTTACATTGCCCAACCTGAATCATATTGCTAAAAACGCATGAACACCAACGTATGTGATCAATTAGCCCTGTTAAAGGCTCAATTAATGCCATGCGACGAGTTGCATATCAAAGAAATAGAATTTCAGTACTTCACGATTCTACGAAAACACTGTCATTGCGAACGAAGTGAAGCAATCTCCCTACCTGAGATGGGGATTGCTTCGGCGGTGAAACTGCCTCGCAATGACAAAATCGTGATCTACTGAATTTAAATTTAGGTAGCACAACAGTTGTTTTTTGTTTCTTGCATACTGTACTAATTGATTCATAATACTAAAATAGCTTGTGTAAACTCAAGCTCAAAAAAGACAAAAATAGCTCATGTAAATGGTAGGTCAAAATAGCTTATGTAATTCCAAGTTTAA
>JACKQG010004418.1_pt1 | contig 16326 bp, 13 predicted proteins | sample 8237621 | NCBI WGS metagenome assembly JACKQG01 (sample SAMN15677084, study PRJNA649215) | marine metagenome | biome: marine; feature: Black Sea; material: saline water; isolation source: suspended particulate matter (SPM) from the Black Sea western gyre | collected 2013-06-09/2013-06-10 | depth...
CAAACCGAAAAACGGCTTTTTTATCATTTTTGTCTCCTGCCCACGAGGGGTGATTTTTCAAATCCTTAATCCCTTACATGGCATGGCATTCTGCACAATTAACCGGTCCTCCACCTTCATCGTGACAGCTTTTGCACTGTTTATGAAAGGCATCCGGTCTTTTTGGAGCATCCTCGCCGTCATCTACATGACATTCCCCACACGCAGATGGTTTATCTCCTTCATTTTCAAGATCATGATGGCAGTCGGCGCACTCGATGCCATACCCAGACTCGGACATATGTTCTTTATGGTCAAACAGGACATTCCCTCCGGTATTATCAAACATGATCCTCAAGGGCTGTTCAGGGACTTTTTTCGCAAAAGCCGCATAACAGATCACACCCACTACAAGGAGTATTGCTGCGAGGCAATAAGCGATCATTCGTTCTGTTTTAACTTCCATTATCCTGTATCCTCAGTGCGTTAGGTCTAATAGCATATTTCTGCATTCCATTGGAATATGTATAGTTTTTTCACAGCCCATCCTCAAGTAGAAACAATCGTCCGGGCCGGTGCCTGAGCTTTATCTCATACGGATTTCCTTAAAAGAAAGCAGGTTTACAATGTGGTATAGAAAAATACGAAAAATAACACGCAGGCATTTATTACAGAAAAGGATCGGCTTTTGTCAAGCAGGTTTTAAACAGCCCCCATTTTTTTATTTTTTGCACAGACCCATTGATTGACAAAGTCGTGAATGTCTGTTAGAAAATACCCGCAAAACCTTTCCCCTTTTGATACCATATCTAGAATGAAACAGCCAGTAGCTTCAATTGATTTGGGCAGTCACACCGCAAGGCTTCTCATTGCCCAGCAGACAGGTTTCTCAGAGCGTTTGAGACCTTTGCTTAGAAAAAGGGCCTATATCCGTCTTGCTGAAGGCTTTGACCGCGTAGGGGTGAGAATAATCGGTCCTGATGCTTTTGCACGCGTCTTGAAGGTGATGCACGAGTTCGCACACCTGCTTGTGGATTTCAACGTCCGGCAGGTATATGGGGTTGCCACAGGTATCATCAGAGATGCGATAAATCGAGATCAGTTTCTTGACCATATTTACGAACAGACCAATATTCGAATAGAACTTATATCAGGTAAAAGAGAGGCTATGCTAAGTGGTAAAGGGGCCCTGAACTCCCTGAATATAAAAGGGGGCCCATTTCTCGTTTTTGATCTTGGCGGAGGAACCACAGAGTTTTATTATGACAACCGGGGGAAGGTGGAGGCAAAGTCTGTCCCTTTGGGTGCGGTGGCCTTGACAAATGAATTTATTCGATCTGATCCTCCTGGAGAAACTGAGTTGGATTCTGTTTCAAGAGAGATAGATCAGTACCTCATAAATGCGCATATAGGTCCTGCGCGGGAGCATGTTGTTATAGGAACCGGAGGAAGTGTCACTACTCTCGCATCCATGCTTCACAGAATTCGATCCGATGATATCAGGCCTGAAATGGTCAATGGGCTGAGAATGACATTACCCCAGATTGCCGGATGCTTTGAAGAGATGCGTTATATGAGTGTTAAGCAGAGGATGGGGCTCCCAGGTCTGGATCCGGAACGGGCTAATGTGATTGTGGCCGGATCTCTTGTGATTTTAGGACTCATGAAGTATCTTGGAGCTTTAGAGGTAATTATAAGTATGTCTGACCTGCTGGAGGGGCTTTTGATTGAATATTGAATATTTTTGGAAATACTGACTTCTCGTCGAGGCATTTTTTAACACGGAACTCGTGTCATGGCTTTTATCTTAACCATATAACGGGTTCGGGAGGAGAACAAAATGACGAAAAAAGATATCCGGTTTGGCTATACATTTGATGACATCATTCTGGTTCCGGCACGGTCTGCGGTATTGCCTGGTGAGGTGGATGTAAAGACGCAATTGTCGCGGCATATCAACCTGAATATCCCTGTTGTCAGCGCCGCAATGGACACTGTAACCGAGTCCGAAACCGCCATTACCGTTGCAAGACAGGGGGGGATCGGGTTTATACACAAGAACATGAGCGTAGAACGGCAGGCCTTGGAGGTGGAAAAAGTAAAAAAATCTGAGAGCGGCATGATAGTCGACCCCATCACCATAGAGCCGGAGAGAAAGATCCATGAAGTTATTGACATCATGGAAAAATACAATATTTCGGGTGTGCCTGTGGTGAAGGGCGATAACTTAGTAGGTATCATTACAAACAGAGATCTGAGGTTTGAGACGAATCTGGATCAGCCGGTTCAATCCGTTATGACCAAAGAGAATCTTGCTACGGCGAGGGTAGGAATCACCTTAGAAGAATCCAAGGCTATTCTGCATAAGAGACGCATTGAGAAGCTCCTGGTGGTTGACGATAAAGGGAGGCTCGAAGGGCTTATTACCATAAAGGATATCGAGAAGCTCAAGAAATATCCAAGCGCATGCAAAGATGATCTGGGACGATTAAGAGTGGGGGCTGCAGTGGGGGTCGGATCCGATATGAAGGAACGGATTCAGGGCCTTCTCGAGGCCTCAGTGGATGTGGTGGTTATAGATACTGCGCACGGTCATTCGGAAATGGTGCTTAAAAGTGTAGAAAGCGCCAAAGGGGATTTTCCCGATGTTGAGTTGATTGCCGGGAATGTGGCCACCGCCGAGGGAACTCAGGCCCTTATTGATGCGGGCGCGGATGCTGTGAAGGTCGGTGTAGGTCCGGGCTCAATCTGTACGACCCGTGTGGTGGCCGGAGTTGGTGTTCCCCAGATGACTGCTATTTTGGAGTGTGCTGCCCAGGCAAAGAAATCTGCAGTGCCTGTAATGGGGGATGGGGGAATCAAATTTTCCGGTGATATCACAAAGGCAATGGCCGGAGGCGCGGCCTCCATAATGATTGGAAGCCTGTTTGCCGGGACCGAAGAAAGTCCCGGCGAAACAATACTGTTTCAAGGGCGTACCTATAAGGTCTACAGGGGGATGGGCTCGTTAGAGGCTATGAAGGAAGGGAGCAGGGATCGGTATTTTCAGGAAACAGCCGATTTAGAGAAGAAGCTGGTCCCCGAGGGTATTGTGGGCAGGGTGCCCTATCGCGGACCACTGACTGAGACAATTTATCAGCTTGTGGGCGGGTTGAGGGCTGGAATGGGCTATCTCGGATGCACCAATATAAAAGAACTCCAAATCGACCCGCAGTTTATACAGATAACGGCAGCCGGTCTCCAGGAAAGTCACGTACATGACGTAATAATAACAAAGGAAGCACCGAACTACCGTATGGAGTGACCTGATTTCGGATTTTGGATTTCGGATTGCGGATTTAACAATGAAAGCGATTTCGTATAGCTGAAAATTATTGAAAAAGGATTAGAAATCTACAATCTACAATCTGAAATCCCCTAACTCGGAACCTGTGACCAAATGAAAGGCCTGGAGCCTCGCATGACTGTCAATGTTTATGATCAGAAAATACTCATCCTGGATTTTGGATCCCAGTATACACAGCTTATTGCAAGAAGGGTCAGGGAAGCCAGGGTCTATTGTGAGATTCATCCCTTTAATATGAGTCTTCAAAAGATAAAGGATTTTTCCCCGAAGGGCATTATCCTCTCCGGAGGTCCTTCCAGTATATATGATGATAATGCCCCTTTTGCTGAAAAGGGGTTAATTGACCTGGAGGTCCCTATTCTCGGGATATGCTATGGTATGCAGTTCCTCACCCATCTTTTGGGCGGAGTGGTCGCTAAATCTGGTGACCGTGAGTACGGGAATGTCCAGATCAGAATTGAAGATGAAAGGGATCTTTTCTATGGGCTTGGAAGAGGGGAGCAGAGAACCGTATGGATGAGCCACGGCGATCGTATTGATCACATGCCCGAAGGGTTTGAGGCCCTGGCAGGGAGTAAGAACAGTCCTGTAGCAGCCATGGCCGACGTGGAAAGAAGGCGTTTTGGTGTTCAATTCCACCCTGAAGTGGCCCACACACCGGATGGATTGAAGATCATAGGCAACTTCCTGTTCAGGATATGCGGGTGTGATCCCTCCTGGACTATGGCATCTTTTGTGCGAAAAACCGTCAAGTCCCTGAAAGAGGATATTGGTGAGGAAAGGGTTATCTGCGGACTTTCGGGGGGGGTGGATTCATCTGTGACTGCGGTTTTACTTCATGGGGCCATCGGAGAAAAGCTTTCATGCATTCTTGTGGACAACGGGCTTCTGAGAAGGAATGAGGCCCGTGAGGTTATGGATGTATTTCAAGGGTATTACGGTATGGACCTGCACCTGGTAGACGCATCCGAACATTTCCTTAAGCACTTAGACGGGGTAACCGATCCGGAAAAAAAGAGGAAGATAATTGGACGAGAGTTTATCCGGATTTTTGAGGAGAAGGCCAAGGAGTTGGGCAGAGCAAAATATCTGGCTCAAGGCACCCTCTATCCGGATGTGATTGAAAGCGTATCATTTAAGGGTCCTTCCGCTACCATAAAGAGTCACCACAATGTCGGGGGATTGCCAGATGTCATGAATCTAGAGCTGATTGAGCCCCTCCGGGAACTCTTTAAAGATGAGGTGCGGGAAGTGGGTGTGGAGTTAGGCCTTCCCAGGGAACTGGTCATGCGCCAGCCGTTTCCCGGTCCCGGTCTTGCGGTAAGGATCCTGGGGGAGATTACCGGGGAGAGGCTCGAGATATTGAGGGCCGCCGATGCCATCGTTAGAGATGAGATCAAGATGGCAGGTCTGTACGAAAAGGTCTGGCAGTCCTTTGCGGTTCTTCTGCCTGTCAGGACAGTTGGTGTGATGGGAGATGAAAGGACATACGAGAATGTGATTGCTGTCAGGAGTGTGGACAGTTTAGACGCCATGACAGCGGACTGGTCAAAGATCCCCTATGAGGTCTTAGGAAGAATTTCCAACAGGATCATCAACAGCGTAAAGGGAGTTAACCGTGTTGTCTATGATATATCCTCCAAACCGCCAAGCACCATCGAATGGGAGTAGGCTGTATTGATATGGTATCAGGAAAACATCTTCAACTACATGATGCAACACTACGATATTGAAGTTGTTTCATAATATGGTGCCGCCAGATTTTCTGACCGTGTAAGCCGTCACGACTTTCTAACCAGCCCCACTGAAAACGCCAGCAGGAACTGGGCGGTGTAGTAGAGCGGCAACCCGATGAAACGGTTGTAGAACTGCTCTGTCACGAACCGATCATGTGCCACAAAGATGTCGGAGACATAGAAAAGGACCGCGCCTACCAGTATGAACCACGCGCCGGTCCTGTGAACTCCGGGATTGCGAAAGACAGCCCATGCGGCGGCTACCATCACTGAAATAACTACAATATAAAATGTGACCGGGACCAGCATCTCTCCGAGATACGGCAGAAGCCACCAGTAGACTAATCCGCTGATGGCAATGATCAGGATGTTGACGGAGTTGATCCAGTCTGCGCCACGGGCAAGGATGGCGAATGCCAGGATATAGAGGATATGACCGGCGAGAAAGGCCACAAGTCCGATTCTGAAAGCAGTCAGCCCGGGTAAGCCGAGACATACATCTCCCACAAGCCCGAGAATCAGCCCCGTGAGGACCAGTTTGAAGTATTTGGGCATGACCCTGGGCTGCAGCAGCGCGGTTACCACGAATAAGATAGAGAGCGGTGTCTTGAATCCCAATGACAGCCAGTTGGCATCGGTACCCTCTGCCCACAGAAGGCACAGCAGAAGCCCGGCTGCCACAACAAGTAGAATGTATCTGAGCATATTTCCTCCTTAGCAGTAGTTCTGTAGATCAATACCCCATATAAATCTTTTTGAAAGATCCATTTGTCTTTGATAAATTCGTGAAAAATCACACACCTGTTCTTGTCATTCCCGCGAAAGCGGGAATCCAGGGTAATCAATCACTTCTGGACTCCCGCGTTCGCGGGAGTGACGGCTTTGGAGACTTTTTACGAGACCATCATCTTTGATCCGCAAGTTAATCCGGGCGCTTTGTTGTCCGGTTCAGATTCTTCCAGAACCCGCTGTGGGCTTCGGAAACCATCTCCACTGCCCTGTCAACTCTTTTTTGCTCAGCAGGGGACAGGGTATATTTATGGTCGCTTGTGGAAAGACCGGCAAGTTCCCCCAAAACCGCTTTCACCGATTCTCTGAGTCCCGTTAGATTATACCCCCCCTCAAGAGTAATTACTACCTTTCCATTACAGCATGCCTCAGCGATATCCATTACGGATCGGGTCAGCGCTGCAAAACCGCGCGGTGTTACGAGCATTCCTCCCAATGGATCGTCTTCATAAATATCAAAACCCGCCGACACCAGGACCAGATCCGGTTTAAACTCGAGAGCGATCGGCTCCAATACCCTCTTGAACACGCCGATGTATTCCGCGTCCCCATGGCCGGGTGAGAGAGGGACATTTACGGTGAACCCCTTACCTTTTCCTCTCCCTATCTGTTTGAAAGCGCCGCTGCCCGGATAGTAGGGATATTGATGAGTTGAAAAGTAGAGGGCCGTAGGATTTTCTTCAAATGTATGCTGAGTACCATTGCCATGATGAAGATCCCAATCCACCACAAGAATCCGGTTAATGCCAAGAAATTCCTGGGCAAACCTGGCCCCTATGGCCACGTTGTTAAAGAGGCAAAAACCCATTGCCCGGTTGCTCTCAGCGTGATGGCCGGGTGGTCTTATTAATGCAAAGGCATTGTTTAATTCTTTCGATACTACCGACGAAATAGCCTCACACAACCCACCTGCAGCAAGAAGGGCGGCCTCGCAGGAGCCTTCAGAGGCCGTAGTGTCCGGATCAAGAGAACTGTATCCTTTTCCCTCTGTAGCCATAATCATATCCACATACTTTGGAGAATGCACCAGCAATAGCTCATCTCTCTCAGATCTTCTCGCCGGGATATCCTGAAACATACCTGACATGTCAGCTCCTTCAAGCATGGAATAGATTGCTTCTAAACGTTCGGGGCTTTCCGGATGTAAGGCCCCGGGTCTGTGATTTAAGTATCTACTGTCTTTAACAATGCCTGTCTTAAGCATTTTAACCCCTCTTCAATTTACTGTTTGAAATAGATCTGATCATAAAATTTCCGTCTCTTCCCTGACTGATATCACTACCTTGTAGAGTGCCGTGATTATGAGTGTTCCCAAGGCATAAATGCCGAGAGAGATGGTCAATTCTACCCATGATGGAGGGTACTCCATGATTCGCCCGAAGACATTGGGGATGAAGGCGGCGGGTACGAGGACAAAGCCCTTGTCGATCCACAGCCCGATGAGGGCGATGACGCAGGCTGCGACAAGGACCGGGCGGCTGGTTCTGGCGCCGGGAATGACCAGGAGACCAATGGCGACAAGTATGGCGATGTTCATACCCCAGTACCAGGGCACTAAGGCGCAATTGCCATTAATGCCGAGGAAGAGATATTGGAAGGTCAGGGCGTATTCCGGGATATGGGCGTAGAACACAGTGAAGTACTCCACACCCAAAAAGAATACATCAATGATAAGGGCGTAGAGCATGATGGTCACGAGTTTCTGGATTGCTTTTTCCGTGACTTCAAAGCGGGTAAGGGTTTTAATTATAGTAGCGAGAATAATCAGAAGGGCCGGGCCGGCGGCAAAGGCTGTGACCAAAAAACGAGGAGCCATAATGGCCGTCATCCAGAAACCACGCCCGGGTGTGCCGGCATAGATAAAAGCTGTGACAGTGTGCATTACAACCGCCCACGGCATGGAAAGATAAATGAGCGCTTTAACCCACCACTGCAGAGGAACTTCCCTTTTCTCTGCCCCCATGGCTGTCCAACCGATGATAAGGTTGAGAAGCATGAAACCGGGGAGAAAAACGGTGTCGTAAAAGAGCATGGAGCCGGGAGTCGGATTCAGGGGCACATTCAGGATGCGCATAGGCATGCCAACGTCGGAAAAGACGAAGAGTAGACTCATAAGCAGGGTGCCGACAGCGAGGAACTGGGATAGGGCCGTAATGCGGGCAAAGGCCTTGAAATCGTGCAAATAAAGCGGCAGCACCACCATAAGTACAGAGGCGGCGACCCCTACGAGGAAAGTGAACTGGGATATATAAAACCCCCATGAGACATCCCGGCTCATACCTGTGACCCACATCCCCTCCCGCAGCTGGTACAGGTAGGCGATGAATCCGATACCGATACACACGGCCAGGGCAAAGACCCATATCCAGTAACCTTTTCCACCATGAAGAGTTTTTTCGAGCATATCAGCCTTCTGTTAATATCCTGTATTTAACAACTCCATCCGCAGATTTCGCAGATTACCGCAGATTATTAATAATGTTTCATCCACACACCCATCCATTCCCGCTTAAAAACGGGATCTTCGACCTGCATCTTGTATCTTACATCCTGAATCCTGCATCATCCATCTTGCATCCTAAATTCACGTAATATAAAAGACCGACGGACCTGTGCCCAAATCCGGTTTGCGTCTGATGTGGGGTTTCTCTGACAGGAGCTCACGGACCACGGATGTCGGGTCTTCGAGATCTCCGAACGTCAATACGCCCTCTTTACAGGCCTCTACGCAGGCCGGTATACGGCCGACCTCCAAGAGTTCCTGACAGAAATTGCACTTCTCAACTACCCCCCTGTGCCGGGTAGGGTATTCGGGGTTGATCTTCTTGATGAAAGGCCTGGGATCTCGAAAATTGAAACTGCGGGAACCGTAGGGGCAGGCGGCCATGCAAAACCTGCAACCGATACAGCGGTGGTAATCGATCATGACTATCCCGTCTTTTTGTCTCTTGAAGGTTGCCTGGGTAGGACAGACCCTGACACAGGGCGGATCTTCGCAGTGGTTGCACAGGAGAAAGAAGTTTTTCTCACGGACCCTTTTAGAGAGAAATCTGTGAGATCGTTCGGGAAATGCGTTTTCATAGGGCTCAAGAAAAAGCCATTTCACTTCGTGCTCGGGCTTGGGGATATAGGGGACATTGTGGATTTCATGGCAGGCTGCCAGACAATCATCCCTACAGTTGCCCCTGCACTTGTTCATATCAACCCCCATGCCCCATTGCCCGGCTTGCAGGGCCTTTGGGCCGGGCGACATCCGGCCTTTCAACTCAAACGCCCGGCCTGCGGAAGGCCGGGCCGAAACGACTAAGGCTGCAACTGATGCTGCCTTTAGAAATTTTCTCCTCGTCAGGGTCATGATTGTTCCCCCTTTCCGATCTCGGACGGGGCAACATGGCAATCCCAGCAGGGGGGTACAACATCGTTATAATCATGGCACCGATTACAAAACCGTTCAGTGGATGTATGACATCCTATACAGGTCTTGTGCAGGTTCATCTCAAATTTATCTCCCTTTGTGGAGGTGTATATGAGCAGGTCATCCCTCACTACCGCAATCCTCCACGCATCTAAGAGCCGCATGTGGTTAGCTCGCATAAACTCCACTGACTCGACGCACCTCTTTTCTTTGGCAGGAAGTTCCAGCTTGGGAAAAGGTTTACCCTGGCCTATCTGGTACCAGTAGAAAGGGAAGGCGGCTGCAGCCACAAAAACTATGATCCCGCCTATAACCCATCCCTTGTTAAACATCATTATTCTCCCTTGTCCATATAAGCGCTAAGTTATTTTGTAAATGTTCACAGGTTACATCTATGCCGTACGGGGTTGTTTTGAAAGATGAACGTCGAACATCGAACATTGAACGTCCAACATCGAATAAAAAAACAACTACCCAACACCGAACATTCAACCACGTCAAGGTGTGGTTTCGTTTCAGTGGTTTTGATATTCGTAGAATATATCGAACTCAATTCCCTTCGCTCACTCCGTCTATCGGAGGGAGAATAATGGAATGCCGGAGATCTTGTGTTGAGCGGGGATGGAATACTGGGTTCCTTCAGCTGCCTTTTTTCTATATTATATGTCTGTTTCTTCATCTTTTACCATTCAACGTTCGATGTTGGACGTTCGATGTTCGATGTTCATTTTTTCAGTACCTACTGATCAAAAATAACTTAGTGTTTATCCCCCTTCTCCTCCGGCTCTAAGTAGGGCAGGTCCTCCCCCCGGATATCCTGGGTCCGCTCCTTTTCCCCATCCATAATCAAAGCGTTTCCTAACAGTTCGTGAACCCCGGTTACACCTACCTCAGGGGCCCAGTACTCCATGAGTGTAGGGAAGGCGGCCCGGTCTATGGCACAGATGCAGGCCAACATATTTACACCGTGCTTTTCCCGGACATGGCGGACCGCATTGGCACGGGCAAAACCGCCCCGCATCCGCAATTCCATATCTTCTCCCGCATGGAGGCCTGCACCGCTTCCGCAGCAGAATGTCTGTTCCCGGATGGTTTCTTCAGGCATTTCATGAAAATTATTGCAGGCGTTATTAATAATATGACGAGGCTCTTCAAACATACCCATGCCCCTGGCCACGTTGCAGGAGTCGTGGTAGGTAACGTTAATATGATCGTTTCGTTTAGGATCAAATCTGAGCTTATCTTTCTTAATGAGGTCGGCCGTAAACTCGCATATGTGGACTGCTTTGGTGGAGGCGGCATTATCAAAGCGGGTTCCGGTAACAGGTGATACGGGTGTTTCCAGAAAATCTGGAGGACCGTTCATGGTATCCATATACTGGTTCAGAACACGCCACATATGGCCGCACTCGCCGCCGAGGATATATTTCACACCGAGCCTTTTCGCCTCTGCGTAGATCTTGGCGTTCAACAGCTTTGCCACTTCGTGGCTGGTAAAATAGCCGAAGTTGCCCCCCTCTGCGGCATAGGTGGACCAGGTATAATCCAGACCTAATTGATGGAAAAGCATCAGATACCCCATACAGGTAAAGATGCCCGGCTCCGAGTAATAGTCGCCGGACGAGGTGACGAATAGGATCTCGGCTCCCTTGCGGTTAAAAGAGGGTTCGATCCTGACCCCGGTGATATCCTCGATGTCGTCACAGAGAAAATCTATCGATTCTTTCATGGCCTGGGGTTCCATACCGATATGATTTCCAATATGATGGCATTTGGCAACGGGTGATGCAATCCAATCGATGTTAAGGCCTAATAGATTCAAGAGCTCCCTGGCAATAATGGTGATCTCGGCCGTGTCAATGCCGTACGGGCAGAAGAGGGAGCATCGCCGGCACTCCGTGCACTGGAAGAAGTAGTACCACCACTCCTTCAATACTTTTTCGGTGAGGTCACGGGCACCGACCATTTTGCCCATGATCTTCCCGGCCCTTGTGAAATTGTGGCGGTACACCGATCGAAGGAGTTCGGCCCTGAGCACCGGCATGTTTTTCGGGTCTCCTGAGCCGATAAAAAAATGGCACTTGTCCGCGCAGGCCCCGCAACGAACGCAGGTATCCATGAAAATCCGGAGGGAACGAAATTTTTGCAAACGTTCACGAAGTCCGTCTAAGATGATATCCTGCCAGTTCTCCGGCAGCTTCCAGTCATCGTCTTCCACCCGCCAGTCGCGGGGGTTGGGCATGTTCAGGAACTCGATGTCTTTGGCCCGGGCTGCGTGGCAGTACATCCCCTTTCTTAAGATAACGGGGGTATCCATCCACCCGGCCTCCGGCATGGTAAGATCTATCTGTGAGAGTTCTTCAAGTTTGGGAAGATCGTTACCCACGGCCTTACTCCTTTCCCGTCGAAGTGGCTAAAGTATCATCGAGCGGGATTCCTGCTTCCGTCATTTTATCGCGAAATTCGGCCTCAAAGGCCCCGTAGGTATGGAATTTCACAGGGTAGTTCCAGGGGTTCTCATGATGGACAGCACGATTGTTGTTAGCCAGGGCCCGGGTAGGAGAGAAAAAGATACCCAATGAATGCATCATCTTGCTGAAGGGAAAATAGGCTAAGAGGGTACTGACCAAGAAGATGTGAATGTAAAAGAGCTGCCCGATTCCATCTATCATCACAGGTCTGAAAGAAACCAGACCCATAATCAGTTGCTTTACAGAGGGAACATCAATCCCCACTATATAGCGCATGAGGACCCCGGTGGTGGCAATGGCTATGAGGAGAAACAGGGGGAAAAAATCGTTCATCAGGGAGATATAACGGAGTCTCGGGATGACAAGCCTTCTCGCTAAAAGCAGGGATATTGCGCAGAGCAGGACCAGACCGCTTACCATCACCTGCGGGATCCCCACTTCAAGCCACCCGTCAATTCCTTCCACAAACCGCACAGGGAACGGAACCGGATTGGTAAAGAACCTCAGATGTCTGAAAAGGGTCGTAAACATCGCGTAATGAAAGAGTATGGCGAATACCCAGAGCCACTTGGCCGAGGCATAGGTAACACCTGAACCCCCTGTTCCCACTCTCGGAGAGAGGTTCCTGAAGAGGGATCTGAATAGAAAAACTTCGGAAAGGACCCGGCCGATGACTTGGCTGGTGGAGGAGGGATTGTCTAATTTAGACTGCCTGATCCAGTTAAGGCTTTTCTGCTGACCGCCGGTGGTCGGGATTTTGAAAGGATTAGGGATACGCGACCACTTTACGAGACGCTGCAGAAACCCGAAGAAAAAGATGGCCATGGCAGCGTAGGGAATAATAACACCAAAAAGATAGGTGAGCCCCAGACCTTGGACCCCGACCCATGGGACAAGGATAAGAATGATTACCGCGATCAACGCATAGGCGATACCGATCATAAGTCATCCACTGGTATTAACCACCAAAAAGGTTGTCAGAATGCGCACGGATTGAAAAGTTTAGGAAACCCAACCCTATATGTCAATAGGGAAGTGGATTTGGAACAGGTTAAGAAATTCACCGAGAGCGTCCAATGGCGTAGAGGCGAACCGCAGGGGCACGGATCGTTTCTTCCGATCCTTTTCAAGATGTCTAAGGCTCCTTTCAGGAATGCTGCTTTCGCCTGCGCCATTATTACCGATGAAAGCTGTTAGGGCGAGTAAATAGACGTCTGTAAATATTGGCTTGATCTCGGAGAATTTTGATCACCCGTCCATCCTTTGGGCCACAAATTCTCAAACATTCACGAAAAAGCCTGCGCGCAAACGGCATCATCACCTGAAACTCCTCAAAAGAAATAGCCCTGTCATCCCTCAGCACATGAATGGCCAATTTAACGGGCCTCCTCGCATTTGGGCCATAGGCCTCCACTGCCATCCTTGCTGTTTCAGATTTACCCAGAGGCAACAAGCCTCTTTCAGGCAGGGTCACATAAAGCATCCTTGATATCACTCTCGCCAGAATGTCCCCACTGAAATGCCCCATGCATTTACCATTTCTCGTGCATATCCCTTCCATCCCATGGTCAGCTGACATCTCACGTTTCAAGTCGATTGCGCACCGGTAGTACATCCACACGATCCAACGAGTAAAGGCAACAACTGCAGCGTCTTTTGTGGGCCACTTGGGATAGGGCCTGAGAAGCAATCTCTTAAACCATCCATCATCCTGGATAATCACCCCGTGGCGGGCCGCATGGGCCAAAGGGGTCGAAAGCTCGAAAATCTTCTCAATCCCCTGCTCGTCAAAATCTACGATCTGAATTGCAACCGGGGCCTCATCTTTGTCGTCATTTCCAAGACTCATCTTGAAATCAAATAGAATTCTGCGAAGCCTTCTCGTCTCTTTTCCGGGTTGGAGCAGGACAAGAAAGTCAATATCAGAGTGGCGTGTGGCATTCCCCAGGGCATAACTGCCGAACAGGACCAGGCTGTGAATCGACTGCCGAAATGAATCAAGAAATGCCTTCATCTCCCGAATGGCCCATCGAGCCTGCTCGGATTCCGGCCCTAACCCCATATCTTGAGCAACCGTTTTCAAGAAAAGCTCCTGCCTCAACCTCCAATACCAGAAAATATGGCCTGCTCATAACGCTTTCCAGTCAGGCAATGCTTTAGTAAATTCTTCCTGAAATGCAGGCCGTTTTCGGTTCATCTCCTTTACTTCGTATCCAAATTTCTCCCATGTTTCAGGAGTTTTCATTACATCAACCCAAATATGTCGAACTTTGGCCATCACCAAGGCTCTGCGGGCATATGTCCTTCGGTCAAGACTGCGATTGAGGTTGCCAAGTCCGGTCATGTAGAAAGATAAAATCTTTTCTGGGTACATCTTTTCCAGCTCCTCTGCTATCTTGAGGATTTCATTTCCACCATATTGTAAATCTGGATAGCGGGATTTTTTCAGGAGGCTTAAAGCCTTATCATATTCCTTGCGGAACATATGGATCTTCAATCTTTCAGCATCCCGTGCCTTTTCAAGAATGCTGAGCATGCGCGGCTCGAAATCACCCCACTCTTTTTCAGTGCACATTTTCTTGAAGATCTGGTAACCGTTCAGGGTCAATGGATCTGTTGCCTGGCCGAACTGAAGCTCTATATATCCGGACCGATCATCCAATTTTTGAGCACGTTCCATCATAAAAGAGCGGAGTTCATCCATTCGTCCTTTCGCCTCTTTTAACCCTTTCTTAGCGATTTCAATACCCTTGTCCTTCTCGCCCGTTTCCCAGTAAAATGTGGCCAGATCATAATAGTCGGCGCCAAATTCCATGCGAAGAGAGCGTAACTCCAGATATTTCTTATGATCTCCAATTTTCCGGTAGATGCGCCGAGCGTTCACAAGGGGCCAGTCACGGCCAATGGCTTCAAACCGTTCTGCCAGATCTCGAAGGTCGTCTTCATCATGGCAAGCCCCATAAGCAACATCGTAAAGTGCATCGTCTAACCCGGCGTTGCTGCTGTGGATGTACGGCAACACTTGATCGAGAAGCTCCTGGCGGTATTCACGGGGGATTTTCCTGTCTTGGAGCCCTTTGTATACTTCATAAATGAGGTCGCCGACGTGGTCCACTAAATCATAATCCCCTCCACCGTACTCATCCAGGTCGGATAGGTCCGGTTCCAGTTCCCACCACAGTGCAAACAGGGCTTCAGCTTCGGAAACAGTGTCTTCATCTGGAGCCAAGGTCACATGGTCCTTGAGAAATTCAAAGCATTCCCGCCGAATCTCCGGTCTGTCCGAAGCAAGCTCTTTAATCAGTTTACCCAGAACATCAGGGTTCGCTGCCTCAATGAGCCCTTCAAGAGGGTCTTTTCGTTTCTTCACTTTATTTGCTTTCATTTCTTACAATTATTTGGTGAATGGGCATTGGGCTTACCGTATTGATCCAAATTACACCCTATCCTTGACACTTTCATTTTGATGTTTGTTTTTTCCATCTCGTTTTTGCCCTTTTCTCAAAGGACTCGGGTGGTTCAGGGCGATTTCCGGCCGCAATCTCCTCGAAATCTCCAATGAAACTGTATTTTCTGGAATGATCTTGGCGAACACGCTCTACGAGGGATAACCACATTTGGTCGCATCCCGCCTTTTCATAAAGCTTCCTGGCATTCCGAAAATGCTCCAGCGCGTAATGATAATATTTGCTTTTTCCCTTCCGTATAATCCGCATTCCCAAAGCAGCGTAGATCTTGGCTGCGGCCTGGCCATGTTTTTTTGCAAGCCCCTTTGCCGCCTTCTCGGTGGTATAATGGCCGATTTTTTCGAGCTTATTATGTTCGACATCAAGAATATGCTCTGAAAGAACTCCCCACTCTTTCGTTCCCGTACAGATCTCAATAAATGCAGACAATGAGCTTTTCTTCGCTTCCTGTATCGCCTTCCCATGCCAAAGTTGGAAATCCTCTTTGGGGATGTATTTCCTCAACCGGTCATAGCCGATGTCCGAAGGGTATTCTATGAATTCTGCCCAGGCGCTTTCAAGGGCATCTTTTCTACGCCCCAGTTTGTTGAGTAATTCCTGTCTGATCTCTGTCAATTCATAACTGGACTGATTCCTCCATTCACGTTTTTTTTCAAGCTTCAGCCCTTTTTCAGCCCAAGTCAAGGCGTCATCATAGTGCCTTTTTGCCTTTTGGAGTGAAGCGATATGTTCGCAATCCTTTGGAGTTATACCCACCTTCTCGCAAAGCGCAAGATAGGCCTTAACATCCTTCTTCACAATATGGATATCTTTCAACGTATTCGCACTCAGGTAAACATCTGCGGGATAGTCATAAATATACCTGGTCTCTTTGTGTTCAAAGGGGGCAAAGGCTTCCTCAAATCGATCCTGAAAGTGCCGTCTGAATACGAGAAACCCTGCCTTATTGAGAACCTTGGCCAGTTCCTTTTCCATATCATAACAAAACCCATAGTCATCATTCCCCATCCATTTCAGGATATCTCCAACAGTCTCCTCAGCAGCACGTCCCGCCTTCTGTCTGGCCTCGATCCAGGATAAGAACAAATCCTGAAAAAACATTCCAAGATTACCACTTGAATCG
>JACKQG010004419.1_pt1 | contig 16325 bp, 16 predicted proteins | sample 8237621 | NCBI WGS metagenome assembly JACKQG01 (sample SAMN15677084, study PRJNA649215) | marine metagenome | biome: marine; feature: Black Sea; material: saline water; isolation source: suspended particulate matter (SPM) from the Black Sea western gyre | collected 2013-06-09/2013-06-10 | depth...
TTTGACAAGGGGGAATAAAAAGGGCACAGAAAGTCCCCATTAATAAAGGGGGATTTAGGGGGTTGTTAATGAACTTATATCCATTTTTGTAAAAAGTGTTGAAATCACTCATAATAATTTAAGAACCGGATAAGTACGAATTACACAGAGTTTTTTGACTACGAATTTTTCCAACACTACGTGTATGGGATGCCACGCAAAAAACCCCGTAGAAAACACAGGATGTAAGCACAAGCACGCTAATTGCCTGCCCGCCTGTTTTTTTGGTGGGAACCTTCCGAAGGTATTATTCGGTTATAGAAAAGAGTGGAGAAATTCGCTTTCTTTTGTGTTCTTAAAAAACTCATCTTCACTAATATTTGCCTTTCGACAAAGCGGTTGATTGTCCTAAATTGTATGGTTATCTTACTAAAAATGAGCAACTAAACCACTATGAAACACATTCTACTCTTAGGGCTTTTTTCCTGCATTCTCTTAGGGCAAAGCGATTTGTACCCCGTTGAAGAGTTCTACGGCGGCGGTATCGGATATAGCCTGACATCCATAAAACTGACTTCAATTCCTGCAGCATCTGATCTTTCAAAGATGGGGCTGGATACCACAGATTTCAAATCAACATTTACAATCCATGGCGGCGAGGGATTTACCCATATTGCCGGTCGCTGGCGAATTGGCGGTTATGCCGGGATTGGCGTAGACAGAATCAGTGGCGTACCGGACGTCATGCTCTATCTCAATCGTGATGGGATTGATGGCTACCAAGCCAATCCTCTAGGGGGGATTAGTGCAGATAGCGCTGTCGTATATGATGGAGACTATGCACCCTCCACCAAGGCTAAAATTACGTTCACGCTTGGAGCGGCAACGGTTGAATATGTGATGCCTTTATTCCGTGACCTGGAAATTGCAGCCGGGGCATTAATTGGGTTGGGGCGAATCAATATCAGTGTTGAGCAATATAATGGAACCGCACGCTGGGATAAGTCTTTTTCTGATGTGACTTACGGACAGCCGGATTCCAGCGGAACCATGTATTACGAAGTAACAAGCATTGACTCTGCACAATCTCTTGGATTAATGCCGAATAGAATTCCCAGCCGATTTACAAACGTTAGTGGGGCTTTTTTAAATGTGCAGCCTTATGTTGCGATTAAGTGGCAGCTTCTCGACCGGGTGGGCTTAAGAGTAAGTATGGGATATAACAAAGGAACCATTCCCGCCGGGGGCTGGCTTTTGAATGACCGTGAGCCCATCAGCGATTCTCCAAAATATTCTGCGCAGGGAGTTGCCATTCGAGCCATGCTCTATTTTGGACTCTAGTCTGACTGAGCTATAAAGCCACGTTTGTTCTTGATCTTCTTTTCGTCCAATAACTGTGAGTTAAAACTTTTTTTCAAGTAGACAATCACCCAAACCCCTATGAGTAAATTAATTAAAAATTTTCGATTACCGTTCTTGGCTGTCAGTTTAGTTCTTCTGAGTTTCTTTCTATCTCCTTTTGTTCACAATCTCTATTCCCAAGGAAAGGATCCTTTTAGGACTCTCCGAACTAAAATCCAAGTGATGAATCAAATATTGCAAATTGTTCAGCGATATTACTTTGAACCTGTAGAGATGGACGACTTGATGGTCGGGGCTTTTCACGGAATTATGAAAGAGCTGGACCCGCATTCTATTTACATTCCGCCGAAAGATTTGGAAGATATCAATGAAAAATTTAAGGGGGAATTTCAGGGAATTGGTATTGAGTTTGACATTCTCCATGGATATATTACTGTTATTTCTCCTGTCGCGGACAGTCCGGCAGAGCGGGTCGGACTTGTCTCTGGAGATCAGATTGTTGCGATTGACGGAAATGATGCTTACGAAATTACAAAGGACGAGGTTTTTGCTAAACTCCGAGGTAAAAAAGGAACTCCGGTTGTCGTAACTATTTCTAGAATTGGTCTGGATGAGACTTTTGATGTGACCATCATCCGGGATAAAATTCCTATTTACAGTATTCGTGCCTCCGTCATGTTGAACGATTCCACCGGATATATTTGGCTCACACGGTTTTCTGCCACCACCGGACAAGAAATGCAAGACGCCATCCAAAAACTGGAAGGAATGGGAGCGACGCAACTTTTGTTAGACCTTCGAAACAACAGCGGAGGATATCTTGAACAAGCGGCGGCGGTTGCAAATCTTTTTATCACCCACAACGATACAATTGTCTACACAAAAGGAAGGAAATCCGATGTGGAACAGGTGTTTACTGCCGATGCGGCGGTTGGCAGAGAGGATTATCCGCTTATCGTCCTTGTTAATCGAGGATCGGCCAGTGCCAGTGAAATTGTTGCGGGGGCGGTACAGGATCTTGACCGTGGATTAATCACCGGGGAAACAACATTTGGGAAGGGACTTGTCCAGCGCCAACTCCGGCTTAGTGATGATTCTGCTGTCAGAATTACCATTGCACGGTATTTTACGCCAAGCGGACGATTAATTCAGCGCCCTTATGAAAACGGAGACAAGCAAGCGTATTATAAAGAACTGTATGCAAAGGACAGGGAAGCTAAAATTGACAGCTTAAAAGAGCTTCGTCCAAAATATCTGACGCGGGCGGGGAGGACTGTCTATGGCGGGGGGGGAATTACGCCGGATGTCTACATCCCTTGGGAATCTAAAATTAAAGCAGGAACTCAGAAGTTGCTTTCAAATCCGAAACGTCCTTTGTTTAATTGGGCTTCTGTTTATTATGCAGAACATAATTCAGATATCCTTGATTACCGTGAGTTTCTTACATCCTGGAGTTTTCAGGAAGGAGATTTTCAAGGTTTTCTTACTTATCTCGACAAAGAAAATATCGATTATGATTCTACCTCTGTTTTTACAGATAAGGATTATTTATTGACAACACTTAAGGCTGAAGTTGCCGGCGTTGCATGGGGAAATGATGAAGAATGGGGTATCCGAAGGTCGGATGACATCCAAGTTTTAGAAAGTTTAAAATTTTTTCAAGAAGCTACTGACTTCCTGCATCATTCACCGTAAATTCATGACCGTATTTTGTTGTTGTTCAGTAGAAATACATCAAAATTTCGTTAAAACATAAGAATAATTATTCGTAACTAAACTGGAGGAAACTATGGTTGAATATTTTGTGAATGGCGGAGACTTCATGTGGCCGATTTTACTCGCTCTGATGTTTGGTGTCGCCTTCTCTTTTGAACGGTTCTATTCATTGATGATGTCTTCTATCAATTCTAAACAGTTCTTTACCAATGTCTCTGAGGCTTTGGACAAAGAAGGTGTAGACGCTGCGGTAGAACTGTGTAACAATACACGAGGACCTGTGGCAGAAGTATTCCACGCAGGGCTTTCCCGACGGCATCGTGGTTTGGATGAAGTTGAAAAAGCTATTCAAAATTCTGGCGGAGTTGAAATGGCCTTTTTGGAAAAAAACATGATCTGGCTTAACTCCGTTATTACAATTGCACCAATGTTAGGGTTTACAGGAACGGTTGTTGGAATGATTGCGGCCTTTGATGCAATTAAAGCCGCCAATGATATCTCACCCGCTGTTGTTGCCGGAGGTATATCTCAGGCCTTGTTGACGACCGCATTTGGTCTGATCACCGCTATGATCATACAAATTTTCCAAAACTTCTTTGTTTCAAGAATTGATAAACTTGTTCTGGAGATGGAAGAGATGTCTGTCCAGTTGGTGGACCACTTGTATGAACTTGACGCTGCAAAGAAAAAATAATCTTCAGGATTTAATATGGCAATGAAAAAACGAAGATTCAAAGGTGGAGAAATCCCCACAGCATCGATGGCAGATATCGCCTTTTTGTTGTTGATTTTCTTTCTTGTCACAACCACAATTGATACCGATAAGGGATTGGGGATTATCCTCCCTCCAAAAGGTGATACAATTGAGATTAAAAAGAAAAATATTCTTAATTGCCTGATCAACTCCTCCGGAAATGTCCTCCTTGGGGGTGAACCAGTAAAAATTCAGGATATTAATCGAGTTGTGAAAGAAAAACTGCGTGTAAACAATAAGTTAATCATTTCGGTTAAAACACACGGAAAGTCCCGCTACCGCGACTATGTGAAGGTTATTGATCAGTTGAAAATGGCGAACGCGACACGAATTTCAATTGCGGAGAGCGAATTATGAAGTTTACAAAAAAAACTAAACTTAGCAGTGAAATTCCAACAGCATCCATGCCGGATATCATCTTTATGTTGTTGATCTTCTTCATGGTTACCACCGTTTTAAGAGAATATTCCGGGTTGCCTATTGAGCTTCCGAAAGCCAAGCGGATTGAAAAACTAAAGTCGAAACGACATACGGCACAAATATGGGTTTCAAAGGAAGGATTAATTTCCATTGAAGACAAGCTCTTTGCCGTTCAGGATGTAAAACACATCATGTACGAACGCCGTTCCGCGGATCCGCAGATTACCATATCATTAAAAGCAGATGAATCTGCTCGAATGGAAATCATATCCGGGGTTCATAACGAACTCAGAGAAGCCGATGCGCTTAAACTGAATTACTCCACAAAAACAGAAGTAAATTAATACATAAAACCACTTTATGTAAAAAGGGCTGTTCCTTTCGGACCAGCCCTTTTTTATTTTAGGTATCTTGTTAAGCGGATGATTATTTCTATTTATCCTTTGCCAATGCTATTCCGCTCAACTTTCTTCGGATAAACGAAAACACTTCAAGCAGTGGTAAGTCTTTCGGGCAAACATCGTCACACGCCATCATTCCGATGCAGCCAAACACACCTTCGTCTGTTGACACCAATTCAAACCACTCTTGGTCGCCTCTTTCGTCGCGAGGATCTATCAAAAAGCGTCCAATCCTGTTTAATCCGGTTGCACCTAAAAAGTCAGGATAAATCTGAATAGTCGCACAACCCGCCAAACAGCAGCCGCACTCGATGCACCGTTCGGCTTCGTAGATTTTATTTGCGGTGGCATTGTCCATCCTTTCTTCTTCGGCGGTCGGATCAAACTCCTTCTGTGTATGAATCCAAGACTCGACTTTTTCCGCCATCTCGTGAAACCATACTCCAGTATCGACAGAAAGATCTCCAAGCAGTTTGAAAAACGGCAAAGGGTATAATTCAATCGTATCCGGCAAATCTGATGTCAAAGTTCTACAAGCTAATGTTGGACGACCGTTAATCATCATACTGCAGGATCCGCAAATTCCGGCACGGCAGACAAAATCAAACATCAAATCCGGTGCCTGTGTTTCTCTAAGAATATTTAAGGCTGTAAAAACGTTCAGCCGTTTCGTTTCTTCTATCTCATACGTATCAATCCGTGGCTGGTCGTTTTCCTTTGTCGGATTATAACGGAAAATTTTGAATGTCAGTGTTCTTCCCATTACTTCACTTCCTTCCATGCTTCTTTCGGTAATCGTTTTCCTGTTTCTTCGGACGGATCAATCCTTCCTTCGGCTCGTTGTCCGCTATCAACATTGGTGTTATATTCTTCTACCGATTCTTTCATATCAATTTGTTGTCCGCCGCCATATCCGCGATTGCCGGGCGGCAGATCCAAAACCCCGACCGGTTCATACGTAAATACGGGGTTCTCTTGTGACTCAGGCCAGCGTGCTAATGTACGGTTCAGCCAATTTGCATCGTCTCTTGCCGGGTAATCTTCGCGGGTATGTGCTCCTCTGGATTCAGTACGTCGCAACGCACCTTCGGCAATAAGCAGGGCTTGTTTTGCCATTCCCTCGATTCGAATCGCTTGTGATAGCTCAGGGTTCATTCCGGGAGCATCCGTTTTAACCTGTACGTTTTCAGTGCGCTTCACAATCCCTCGTAAACCGTCCACGGCTTTTTCAAGTCCTTCACCGGTTCTGAAAATATGTACGTTTTTTATCAATAAATCTGAGATTTCATCGCGAAGTTTATACACATTTTCACCGTTGGTATTATTTAACATATTCGCGATTTTGTCTTTTTCGATTTGCACAGTGTTTTCTGCCAGAGAAACATCCGCAAGTAATTTTGTTTTACTTGCATAGTCCGCTATTTTTTCACCGACAACCATTCCTGCAACAACTGTTTCTGCAAGTGAATTCCCGCCGAGACGATTAAATCCGTGCATATCCCAACAAGCAACTTCACCAAGCGCAAACAATCCTTCCATGTTGTAGGCGTGTCCGTCCTTATTAACACGGATACCTCCCATGGAATAATGCTGTGTCGGGCGCACCGGAATCAATTCTTTAATTGGGTTTACTCCGATAAAGTACATGCAAATATCATATACTTCGCGGAGTTTCGTTGTAAGGTGTTCTTCTCCAAGATGACGAAGGTCCAACCACAGGTGTTCGCCGTAAGGAGATTGTACACCTTTTCCTTTTAACATGTGTTCTTTCATTCTTCGGGAGACCACATCGCGTGATGCCAGTTCTTGTTTGTCCGGTTCGTAATCCGGCATAAAGCGATACTCGTCCACATCAAGCAAAAGCCCACCGTCTCCACGACAACCTTCGGTAACGAGTATGTCGGTCGGCACGATTCCGGTCGGATGGAACTGTACTGCTTCCATGTTTGCAAGTGGAACCACTCCGGTTTGCAAAGCCAGCCACGAACCGGTGCCTTCGTTAATAACCGCGTTCGTGGATTCACCGTAAATCCGTCCGTATCCGCCGGTTGCGATGACGGTAGCTTTGGACATATACGCCAATATTTCACCGTCACGCAGCGAGCGCACAACCGCCCCCACGCACTTTCCGTCTTTATGAATGAGCCGGATAGCCTCCATCCGGTCGTGAACTGTAATTCCGTGCTGAACCACTAAATTGTCCATTGTATACAGGACGGTGTGTCCGGTTCCGTCAGCGGTGTAACAAGTTCGCCACTTGGCGGTTCCACCAAAATCGCGGGCGGTAATTAATCCTTCTTTGGCCTCGTCTTCAACAATGGTTGTCTTTTTTCCCTTGATATACACATCCCGCGGACCGCCTTCGACCCGGTTCCATGGAACGCCGAAATGTGCCATTTCTCGCATCGAAATTGGAGCATTATCGGCAAAAATACGTGCCACTTCCTGGTCTGCTCCCCAATCAGAACCTTTTACAGTATCCAGCCAATGGATGGTGGGATTATCGCCTTTCCCTTTTACGGAATTCCCCAAAGAGGCTTGCATTCCTCCCTGGGCGGCAGCGGAATGACTACGTCGGGGTGGAACCAGTGAAAGGATAATAACATCTAAATCTTTTTCGGCCGAGGCAATCGCGGCGCGTTCGCCAGCTAATCCTGCGCCAATAACTAATACATCTGTGGTAATCACTTTCATGACAGCGCTCCTTCCCATGGACCGGCCAGCCCGATAACGGCTGCCGCACCCAAGATGACATAAAACCAGAATAATAAATAGAAAAATGCTTTGGCGTAATTGCGGACGAACCATGTGTCCGCCAGCCATTTGACGATGAGCCGGTACACCCCAATCGCCATGTGGGCAACGACCGCCAGCATTAATATTGCGTAAAGAATCCAGAGCCCGCTTTCAACGCGATTCGTTGCAACCTCGGCGGTGAGCCCAATCTCCTGACCTTTCACGCCCATATCAGTAAAAATATTCCACATCACCAAAAAGAGGTGAAAGGCACCGGTTGCCAAGACGATCATACCGGTACGCACCTGCCAAATCCACAGCGATGTTTCAAAATGGTTTCTGAGTTTGATATCAGACTTTGGGTCTTGATTCCATTGTTTTTTGGACTTTTTCAGCTTGAGCCCCAGTTCCATCATCCGTTTACGTTCATGGAGCTTTCCGGGGATTTTTCGACTTGCCCAGACAAAGTGGACAAAAAATACAAATGTGATAATAAAGATAAGCGGCTGAGCCATGGGAACGGTATGTTCCATAAAATGTGCAATGGTTTGGTAAACGTCTTTTCCGAACAGTATACTGCTTTCGATAACCAGGTGTCCACAAATAAACAGCGCCAGAAAGGCTCCGGTCAGTCCGCTGATCCACTCATTCCTGATGGCTTTTTTCGCCTTTCGGTACGCTTCGCTGCTGCGACCGTGACGCGATTCTGCCTCGGGGTATAATTCTGTGTTTAAAGGCATATTGTATTCTCCTTAACCTTTGAAAAATGATGGAGGAAAATTACATACCTTTTTGTCTTCTTTACAGGGGAAAATATCTTTTTTTATAGGAAAACCGCCTAACCTGCATTATTCATTGGACACGAATATTTATTTAGTCTGGATAATTCGCCACAAAAGGCACAAAATTCACAAAAGACTGAAAACAAAGGAGTTGCAATGAGTGCTGTAAATTTTTCTTGTAATTTAATTTTTGTCAATATTTTACTCTTTGTCTTCCCCTATACGTTTCATTTCATTGCATTATCGGGACCGGCTTGAAACTTCATCCCGACAGACATATCGGAGTATGTGTCATTCCGAAATGAGGTACGAATGAGGATTCTACTTAATTTTGTGTTGGGGGTTCATCGTTTCCTTCCACTTTACTATAATTTAACATACTTTGGATAGGATTTTAAACATACGATGACACAGTCTTTTTGTCTGACGAACGACGTGAGGAAGAATCTACGTAATTAAACCCAATAAATTCGACTTATACGCAAAACTTCAATCCGTACCCTAGAACTACGGCAAAGTCGGATGAAAAAACAGGTAAAACACCCAAATTTGTTATTTGCAAACCCTCAAATAAAAATGATTCACGCTGTTCATCATTTTACTCCAATCTTAATTTTAGGTAAAAAAAACATTGACATCCCACCCGTAACTGAATGATTACAAATTGTAGTAACAATTTGTTTCCATGAATCGATAGGATAGAGTAAGTTTACTGCCTATGGAGACACCTCTCTATTTTATTTCAGACGTCCATCTGATGTTAAATACATCACCGGAGGAAGAATCGAAACAGAAAAAACTGTTTTCGTTTTTGACGCATATCTCCAATAAAGGGGGGACACTTTTTATTATCGGTGACTTTTTCGAATTTTATTTTGAATATCCTTCTGTAATCCCAAAAGTGTATTTTTTAGTTTTTAGCAAACTACACGCACTGAAAGAATCCGGGGTGGATATCCACTTTTTGGTTGGGAATCATGATTACTGGGTTCAGGAATTTATTACCTCCACACTCACAACAAAAACGCATCTTGGTGAAACAACGATTACCGTAAATGGAAAAACATTTTATCTCACTCACGGAGATGGACTCTTAACATGGGATCGTGGGTATCGGGCACTGAAATCCGTGATCCGCAATCGCGTGTTTATCTGGTTGTACCGATGGTTGCATCCGACATTGGGCTATAAAATTGCGGATTGGGTTTCTCATCAGGGGCAGCACTACATTCACACCGATGAATACAATCAAAAAGTGGTGAAAGAACTTAAAGTGTTTGCAGAAACTATTACCAATGAAGGAGCAGATTTTGTCATCTGCGGGCATTATCATCAAATGGTGGATGAACCCGTCAATGGCGGACGACTCATCGTCCTTGGAGACTGGATTCAATATTTTTCTTACGGAGTTTTTGACGGGAGAACAATGGAATTAAAGAGGTGGAAATTCGATGCGTAAGCTAATTCTTTTATTACTGACAATCGCTTTAATGGCACCCGGATGTTCAAAACTGAAAAGCATTTCGTTATTTGGCAAAAAGAAAAAACAAGAGGTCTATGAGGATATCCTACATCAAGATATTGAGCGCTTACGGATGTCTTATAAAGATGGGCAGGTGCAGGCGCTGGAAGAATTAATCACAATTTTTAATGATGCAAACCAACCGTTTGATGTTCGTATCTCTGCCGGTGAAGCGTTAGCAGAAACGCATCACCCAACAGCATTGAACGCCTTGGCAAATGCCGTCTCAACTGCAGCAGCCGTTGATATGACACTCATGGAAACATCCATCAATTTACTTTCGCAGTTTCAGGATAATCCGAAGGCAGCGGAAGCTATGGTGAACGCCATGCATACCATCGAAGACCGAACCAATGATTTACATCTTGTGCTGATTAAAAATCTGAATAAGGTTCGGACAAAAGATCAGGTCTATGCCATGCTGGATTTGTACGAAGTAGCCAAAGCAAATTTATCCCGCACTGAAAAATTGTTGACAGAAACCTTGGGGGCACTTGGAGATGATGAAGTGATCCCGGTTTTAACCGATATTGCGCGGGACGTAGATGTGAATATTGCCGTTCGAAACCGTGCAGTAGAAATCCTTGGGAAGAAAGAACCTTCCGAAGTTGTCGGAGCATTTACAGAACTGTTGGGAGATCCAACTACCGGTCCGGAAGTCCGGGATTTTGCAATTAACATGATGTCAGGTGTGAAAGAAGAAAACCTGATTCTTTCGTTGTTGGATACATACAATGTCGGGAAAAAACAATATTACAGCTTACTAAATACACTGTTAGATGCATTAGGTAATTTTGATGATCCGGAAGTTAAATCTGCAGTCATTGAAATTGCGCTGAATACAGATTATAAATTGGCATTGCGAAAAAAGGCGATTCAAAAATTGGGGCAATATAAAGATCCGACCGTCATTGATTTATTTCTTCCTCTTCTTGAAACTTCTGAAAATTATTATCTTTATTCTTCCATCGTTGAACTGATCGAAGCGCTGGGTCAAACGGATTCTACAAATGAACTGCGTCGCCGGTTAGCTTACCAAGCTCATAAAGAGGATACCAATGAATAGATATGCGATGATGCTAAGTGCTTCATTGACTTTTCTTTTAGCGCAGGATGTGAACCTCCCGGCCGACTCAACTCTTGGCTCACAAGAGATTACCTTATCCCTGAGCGTTTCCGACACCAATCAAATAGTGGCTGCGCAGGTGGATTCAAGTTATGACTCCACCCAGATCCCGTTACCGGAGTTTATCCCTGATTATCCGCCACCATCCCAACTTCAAACAGGAGAACACTTTTTTGAGTACCAAAACGATATTGAATTTCTTCAGGCTCAAATTGACTCACTCAAGAAGCTCGTCCGAGTATACAGCAAAAAAGATACCATGCCCGAGGTGCAAAAAGCCTTAATAGATCTTTTAAATAAAATAAAATACTCTCATCGAATTACTTTAGAAAACGGAACCGTAGTACGAGGACAAATCCTAAATAAAACAGAAGATAAGATTATTTTGGATACTGATATTGGACGGCTGGTTTTAGATAAAGATTTTGTGACGAAGATTGAAAAAGAACTTCCAAAAACAGCCAAAATCGAATTAGAGGGAGAACCCTCTATTGATTTATTCCCTGATAGAGACGTGATGACCGGACGAGTAAAAAACATTGGTGAAAAACGGGGAGATTTTGTCCGCGTAATAGCAAATCTTTGGGGAAAAGACACCGCGTTGATATCCCGGGATTCTTCATTTGTAAATGGGACAGTAATACAGTATAACTCAGGTGTGATTACCGATACATCTATAGAGCCCGGAGAATCTGCCTTGTTTAAGGTCACCATTCGATTCCCGGCGGGGAGTGAAGTTTCATATCGGACGTTTGATATTCGATGGGAAGATGTGGAATAATAAAGTTGAATTTAATTGAGTAATAGTTTTTGGATAACTTTTCGTTTTTTGGGTAAATCATAAGTTGAGAATGGGTGGGTTTTGTCTATTCCCATTAAATGCCCGGCTATCAAGCCCATTGTTCCACCCACAAAACCTCCTGCAATTCCATTAAACAGTATTTCCACAGGGTTTAATAAAGGATCAAGAAGATATTTATCATTTTGTTCAACGTCCGAGGTAAACCCAGCCACTACTCCAAGAACGCCCCCTAACAACATTCCAAGTGCTTTTTGCGGAGACCTTTCCACAATCAATTTGTCAATTTGATTAATGTGTAGCATAAGATTACTCCCAAACCCCGCAATACAAACTGAGTCCGCTTCCAACTCGGTAATAACAGCGTTGTTAAAGTACTGCCCATTATTAAGATACAAATCCACTTCAGTTCCCTTCCCGAATAACATGGACATGAAGAGGAGAACTGAAAAATTTAGTTTCATCATGATAATCTTCCTATTAACTACAAGTCAATAAACAATAAATAACCCAAAATATAACACAATATATGTACCCCGGACAGGATTCGAACCTGTGGCCTACGGCTTAGAAGGCCGTTGCTCTATCCAGCTGAGCTACCGGGGCATTTTAATTACCGATTAGGAATCAGTGAAGAAGATGCATTGCTACATCCAAAACTCACCGAAACCCAATCAAAATCTGCGGGGGAAATTAGGTCACTCTGCAAACGTGAGGCAATGAGGGGATAATTTTGGTTTTTCCGTTATTGTAGAGTTGGAAACCAGGTAGAAAATATAGCGTGGAAATATCATAATTCTCATAAAAAAGGCATCGTCGGTGCTTCGTCGAGAAAAAGTCTTGACATTTATCCGGTACTTGGCGTACACTTCCTCCCGAGTGAGGATAAGATTTCATCTTAGTTCATTAATAAACAACTAACACGGAGGTATTATGGCTGAAGTCGTAAAAACCACAGGCGTAGCAAAAGAGAAGGGCTACCTTTATTATCTAGGTAAAGACGGAAACGTATGGCGTTCCAAAATGGCACGCGCCGGAAAAGGCGGCGGCAATGCAGAGAAAGTAGCAGATGCCGGTGTACAACGCGAATCAGGTTTTCTGTATTTTATAGATAAAGACGGAAACGTATCTCGCGCAAAAATGGCACGGGGTCGTAAATAAGGACTCATGATCAAAAAAAAGCCCCGTGTTTGGGGCTTTTTTTTACAATGTAAATGAAAATAGTCTAAATTCCACCGTGAAATACCATCAATATATGCTCTTAATCATCCTAATGTTTCTCGCAGGATGCCTTCCGCCCCTTTCTCCAAAGATGGAAAACCCTTCCTCTTTGAGCGGATCCATGCGGAAACCCCTTCCGGCAGGCTGGGAGAACAAGAAAGAACTCCTTGCCAAATGGGGGACGAGCCTACCAACACTTCAGGCACTGATTCCTGACACCTCGATTGATTTAAACTACTGGGAGACTTATTATTCAACGGAGAAAGGAATGCGGTTGCCGATTAAACGGGCGACGATTTCTTTTTCCCGAGCAGACCCGGTTACAATCATTAACACAGACCTTCATTTCGTAAATGTTGCCTATATCTACAGCATGAAAAATTATGAAACCGACCATTATTTATTGGAATCCGTTGTTAAAAAAGTTGAATGCAAACCAACCGGGTTTCCCCAGCTTTTGGCAGGCGACATTCTCCGTCATAAAATTCTAATGGTGTACGGAACACCACATGAGTACAATGGCATCTGGCATCGGTATAAAGATCAAAATACTGGTATGAGCATTCAAGAAGTGGATGATTTACATCTTATCGTAAAACAAAAAAGCAACAAAATGTCAACACATCTTGAAAAGGCAATCCGGGATATGTACTCTGATGAGGGTATCGAATATAGAAAACAGCTCATGATGAAAAATATTGACCTGTAGAGCCTGCGTTAACCCTGTTAAAACATTGATGGAGAATTCTCGTATACTTTTTTTGTTTGTATTTGTTACTTTTATCGTAGCTCAACCAAACAAGGTTACTCAAATACAAATTGTGGGGAATGAGACCACAAAAGATTATATCATCCGTAGAGAAATACAGCATCCTGTATCCCAGCCATTGGATTCAGCCTTAGCCAGTGCAGACAGAGATAGAATTGACAATCTTGGGATTTTCAGTCATGTATCGTGGGAGGTTATTCCGCAGGGGAACAGCGAGGCGATACTTCGATACTTGGTCGTTGAATCCTGGATGTATTTGCCGGCTATTCTTCCAATCTATGGTGAAGAATATGGTTGGATTTTCTCTTGGGGATTAATTGTAAGTAATTTCCGGGGGAGAAACCAAACCTTATCAATGGGAGGAGAATTCGGCGGTCGATCTGCGTATGGACTTGAATATTCCGACCCATGGATTTTTGGAGATCATATATCTTTATCCGTTTCCATCGGAAAGAATTTCTGGGCTCATCCTTTTTTACCCGTTGAGATGTCCATTCAATCCGCAGAAGTTACAGTCGGTCGATATTTTGGATACAAACTAAAAACATACGCCGGAATGGAATTTGAAGAACAATCACTTTCGGATGGTGCTCTGTTTAGGACAGTATCTCCTCAAATACGCACCATGTATGACACTCGAGATGTGTATGCAGATCCATCGCGTGGAATAGCTATCTCTCAGTTTTTACAATGGGATGTTAATGTATTGAGCGAGGGAAGAAATCGATTCTTTTGGGAACACTCCTACAGTGCATACCAAACACTTGTTTCAGGAAAAAAGAGATTGGTGGGTGGCGCGAATATTTCGGGGCGTTTTATGTTTGGAGATGGAGAACATCACATTTGGAAAAAATATGTCGGTGGTGCGGAATCAATCCGTGGCTGGACATCTCCGGATACGACCAACTTTATAGAGGATCAATTTCGATTTGGTGTTCACACTCTTACAACGTCCGTAGAATTGCGGCAAACAGTAATTCCACGCCACTCAACACGGCTTGGTACGGATTTTGGTTTAACCGCTGTTGGATTTGTTGACATAGGTGTTGCAGATGAAACTGTGTCCGGGCTACTGAAAAAGAAACCTCTTCTTGGATTCGGTATTGGACTTAGGTTTCCAATCGCCATATTACAGACACTCCGTTTTGACTATGGATGGGGATGGCGCGACGGACAATGGACAGGGTCAGCACTACATTTTTCTATAGGTCATAAGTTTTAGAATCCTTTGAAAAACTTGATTTACCCCAATTCGCTCTGCTACAGGGCAGGCAAATTTAAAAGATTGAATCTTCCCTGTTTAGCGTTGGAAATTTTGTCCATAATACCATTAGTGACTACATTTTCAGCCTTCCCGCCTGCCACAATTGAAATAAATAGAAGGTGGCGGGCAGGAACTAGACAAATTTTATCTCTTTTTTCTTTACGCACATGATTTTGCAAAGGATTCTTTTAATGATTCAGAACACGGCACCAGAAAATATTCGTAAATTCTTTTAGTTATTTAACAATGGGGGCGACCGGTTTCGACGGGGTAAAAACGCTGTTGAACTGCATGTCGAGGACCCGGGCAACTCGTTAATCACCCGGAAAACACAATAAGTGCCAATTACGGCCAAGTTGCTTACGCTTAACTGACGTAAGTCGTCCCGAGTAAAATTTGCCTGTAGTTTTACTCAGGGGCGTCATCTTTACAGGCTGGTTCAGCAGAGTGCTCATATCTACTGAATGAGAACGCATGAGCTGGTTCCGGTATTTGGGGTAACTGGCAGATACCGGAATGAGAACAATCCAGTGAACTAAACATGTAGACGTTCTTCGGGGTTTTATTTCGGACGGGAGTTCAAATCTCCCCGCCTCCACAATAAAATTTGGCTCATTACAGCATTGCGTACCTCATCTCTCCACTGTACAAAATGAACAGAAAGGGGGATACAGAATACGGAGAACAGGAGTCGGGAGAAAGGGAGCAGATGACAGAAAACAGTCGGCAGGATGTAGGCTGCAGTTCACTCTACATTGTCAAGCTAAAGAAGAACATTTTCGGAGTATAATCAATAACCCCAGTGAAAGATGTTCCGTTTCGTTCCACATTTCACGGGGTGAATCAATAATCAATGAGTTTTTCTGGTACGGATTATTGCGATGAGCTCCTTAACCCGCCAGAGGTGGACAAGCACATGAACACTCTAGCACCTTAACACCTTTACACAATATGAGTATAGAATTAGGAAAAAAAATCATAAAAGCAGAAATTAAGGCCCTGAAGGATTTATTAAAAGGGATGAACACCTCGTTTGAAGGCGCCATAGAAACAATCAATAACTGTCGTGGAAAAGTTGTCATCACCGGTGTTGGTAAATCCGGCATTGTCGGACAAAAAATTACAGCAACTTTCTCCAGCACCGGAACGCCGACCGTTTTTATGCATGCTTCCGAAGCGGTGCACGGCGATTTAGGCATGGTGACAGACAACGATGTTGCTATTATTATTTCTTACAGCGGAGAAACTGCCGAAGCCCTGAATGTTCTTTCTCCTTTAAAAAAACGTAGAATTCCTATTATCGCAATTACAGGTAATCCAAATTCGACGTTAGCAACAGAAAGCGATGTCCATTTGGATATAATGGTTCGCAAAGAATCTGATCCACTGGGCTTGGCACCGACATCTAGCACAACGGCCACATTGGTGTTGGGAGATGCTTTGGCAATCGCACTTTCGCAAGCAAAGAATTTTA
>JACKQG010004420.1_pt1 | contig 16324 bp, 11 predicted proteins | sample 8237621 | NCBI WGS metagenome assembly JACKQG01 (sample SAMN15677084, study PRJNA649215) | marine metagenome | biome: marine; feature: Black Sea; material: saline water; isolation source: suspended particulate matter (SPM) from the Black Sea western gyre | collected 2013-06-09/2013-06-10 | depth...
GGCCAATAGTCATCGGGTGGGACGATCAGCCCATTGGAGCCGGTAACACCTTCCATGATGATGGCGGCGATCTTGTCCGGGCCTTCATATTGGATGATCTCTTCGACATGGGAGATACATTCTCGTTTGCATGATTCTATCTTCTGCCCAAAAGGACAGCGGTAGCAATATGGATCGAGGAAATGAGCTGTCCCAGGCATGGCCGGTTCAACCGCATTACGGCGGTAGTCGCCGGTCAGCGCTACGGCTCCATGCGTGGCGCCATGATAGGAGCGGTAGCGCGCCAAAATCTTGTGGCGCCCGGTATAGAAGCGGGCGATCTTAATAGCATTTTCATTGGCTTCGGCACCACCCAGGGCAAAAAAGCTCTTCTTTAGTTTTCCAGGGGTTACTTCGGCCAGTTTCTTTCCCAGCAGGCCGCGGGGCCCCGTTGCGTTGCCTGGATGGACAAAACACAACTGCGCGGCCTGGTCCTGTATGGCCTTGACCACCTTGGGGTGCTGATTGCCGATATTTTGATTCATCAATTGGGAGGAAAAATCCAGGTATCGCTTTCCGTCTGCATCCCAAAAATAGACACCCTCGGACTTGGTTACAGGGATGGGATTGACCTGAGACTGAATCGCCCAGGAAAAGAAGGTGTATTCTTTACTGAGTTGAACGATTTCTTCAGCCGTCAGGGTGTTAATATCTTTGCTCATATATTGCCTCGCTTTATATATTGGGGAACACCTTCAGTAGAGGAATTGTGTTCTTATTTCACCACCGAGAGGTGGAGTTCGCGGAAATATTTTAAAAATGAAATGGTCTAAGATTCTCCGTGTTTTCTGTGGTTTATGATCACAGTGTTGAATATTTCATGGAATCAAAACGGCAGCCAGCGACCCAGGCCCTTGGCTTTGGCTTTTCGGAAGACCTCCGGCAGGATAGCAGCATATTCGCCCCAAATGCCCAGTGCGATAAAGACGATGATCTCGTCATCGGATTCGCGTCCCGGTACTTTCCCGGCCACGATGTCGGGCCATTCGGCATAGACACTCTCCTGGCTAAATTTACCATCTTTAATCAATTGGATCACCTCAGGAATTCTAGGGCTGACGTACTTCCAGCGGTCTAAGACAACTTTATCGGCTCCGGTGATGACGTCAAATGCCACTTCTTGATAGGAACCTAAGCGGGCAACAAACGTTCCCGGTTTTAGCCAATCTAAATAAACAAGTTCTTGACTTCCCGTGGTCACCGTGAACACTATATCCGATTTTCTTACAGCAGCCTCTCTATCTTCCAGAGAGACAGCTTCGACAGAGAAGCCCAATTCCGCTTCAAGATCTGCCGCGCAAGATTGAGCAACTTCAGCAACAATATCCACAAAATAGGCTTGCTTGAGCCCAAAACGTTCAGCCAAAGCCTTCAGGTGAAGCCGGCCCAATGTTCCTGCTCCAAAAATCGTCACGGTGTCTGATTCTGGACGGGCTAGATAAGCTGTCGTCACGGCTGTTGATGATGCCGTCTTTAAGCCTGTTACCCAATCAGCCCCCATAAAGCACGCCGGGAGCCCTGTCTCATAGTCGACCAGGATAACTTGGGAGGCAGTGGTCGGCCGATTGTATTTCTTCGGGTTGCCGGGGAAATAGCTGAAAGATTTGACAAAGGCATATTCCTCCCCTGCGATATAGCCAGAAAATGGTTTGATAAAGCCGTCGTCATTGACATTCATATAGAACTTGTCGCCCTCGACGTTGCCGGCAGCATCTTCCTTGATGCCTTTCTCTGCTAAATCGACTGCCTCGGCCACGGTCAAAGTTTGCTGGACATCGTCTTCGGTCAGGTAAAGAATTTCTTTGGGGATAGGCATGGAAATAGCTCTCCTTTATTCAATTTCCGTATGTATAGGGTAAATATTCTGACAAATTAAGCAAGCCAAAATGGATCTTTGGCATCTCCGCAAAGGTTTATTTTGATCAGATGATTTATTCACCTCCATTGAGTTGGCTTTCTCCTAATTTCCCTGCCCAGCCATAATTCTCTTTGGCGATACGTAAGTACATAAATGTTTCAGCTTCTTTAACGCCCTCAACGGCATGAAGTTTTTTGGAAAGAAAATTCAATAGGTGCGTTTTATCTCTGCAAACCACTTCGACATGTAGATCATAACTACCCGTTACCAATACCAAGTAGATTACTTCTTCAAATGCTGCTATCTCGTCAGCAATTTCTTCCAAGCGATTTACTTCTGCCTTGACACCAATCTGCGCCATGGTGGCAAATCCCATCAAAAGATGATTTGTGACAGCTACAATTTGGAGAACACCTTCATTTACCAGGCGATGATATCGTTGACGGATTGTGCCAGTAGAAACCCCCAATTGTTTTGCTATTTGTGCAAATGGCGTTCTGCCGTCTTCACTTAATATTTTGATGATTTGAAGATCAACATCATCAATTTTTGCCTGCCCTTTGAGTTTGATATCTTGCATAACGCCCTCGATTTCGCAATTATTTGTGGCAATATATCACAATCAGGAAGAAAAATCAAGAAAAAAATACCAAATCTGCATAAAAACACATTATTTATTGCAAAATCGACATTTTTATATGGTATACTGCTTCCAATTTCGAATCCGTGAATTTTCCAGCAACTCCGATAAAGAATATTCTGCCAACGCAGGAGGTATCCATGACCATTAATCAATCATCATCAACCTTGTCAGGCAACCTTCCAACGCATGCACAAGTAGTGATCATCGGTGGGGGTGTGATTGGCTGCAGCGTTGCCTACCATCTGACAAAATTAGGGTGGAATGATGTCTTGCTCTTAGAACGTAAAGAACTCACCTCGGGGACCACCTGGCACGCCGCAGGTCTGGTCGTAACACCCAGCGGAGATGAACAATATATCGAGATGGTGACCTACACCCGCGAATTAATAAAAAGTCTGGAGGCAGAGACCGGCCAATCCACAGGGTTTAAAGACATCGGATACTTACAGTTAGCCTGTACGCCTGATTGGTTGGAAGAAAGACGCCGGATGGCTGTTGCGGCACGAAAACACGGCATCAATTATCAAGAAATCTCACCAAAAGAAGTCAAAGAGATGTGGCCGCTGGCAGATACCAGCGATGTACTTGCCGGATTTTTTACGCCGGAAGACGGACGCGCTAACCCCGTTGACTTCACCATGGCTTTGGCGAAAGGCGCCCGTATGGGCGGCGCCAAGATTTTCGAAGATACCGAAGTCATCGGAATCAATAAAGAAAACGGACGCGTTACAGGTGTAGTCACAAATAAAGGTGTAATAGAGACAGAGTACGTGGTCAATTGTGCCGGGATGTGGGGTCGTGAATTAGGCAAGCTGGCCGGGGTCAATGTGCCCTTACAGGCAGCAGAACACTATTATTTACTCACTGAACCCATTGAAGGCGTGCACCCCGATTTGCCGATCATTGAAGATTTTGGCCGCTACTCGTATTTTAGGGAAGAGGTGGGGGGTCTGTTGGTCGGCTTTTTTGAGCCGGTCGCTGCTCCCTGGGGTATGGACGGCATCCCCAAGGACTTTTCCTTTGGAGAGATCAAACCAGATTGGGATCGCATGATGCCTTATATCGAGATCGCCATGGAACGAATTCCCATCCTCAAGAATGCGGGCATCCATAAATTCTTCTGTGGACCGGAAAGCTTCACCCCCGATGGGGGTCCACTAATGGGAGAAGCGCCTGATTTGGAGAATTTCTACGTTGCGGCGGGTCTGAACTCTTTGGGTATTTTGCAAGGGGGTGGGGTAGGTAAGATTATGGCCCAATGGATTGTGGATGGTTATTGTCCAGTAGATTCTCTAGATTTCGATATCGCCCGCTGCTTCCCCTTCCAGAGCACGCAGAAATTCTTGACGGATCGCACGGTGGAAACCTTAGGGCTGCAGTACAAACTTTTTTATCCCAACACTGCACATGAAACGGCTAGGAATGTGCGCAGAACGGCGATCCACGATCAATTGGCCAAAGCGGGCGCTTTCTTTGTGGATGGCATGGGTTGGGAAATCCCCGACTGGTACGCGCCTCCTGGGGTTGAAGCTAAGATCGAAGAGTATTCTTGGGGGCGGCAGAACTGGTTTGAATATCATGCCGACGAGCATCGCGCCTGCCGCGAAGATGTGATCATCATGGATGTTACATCCATGTCGAAATTCCTGGTTCAAGGGAGGGACGCGGAGCGAGTGCTCAATAAAATCTGCGCCAATGATGTTGCAGTTCCCGAAGGCAAAGTCGTCTACACGCAGTGGCTGAATGAGCGCGGCGGGATGGAAGCGGATCTAACCGTCACTCGCCTGGCCGAGGATAAGTATTTCATCGTCAGTGCCGGAGATTTCTACGGCCATGATCTGATGTGGCTGGACAAACATATCCCCAAAGATGCGCATGCGATTGTCACCGACGTAACGTCGGGGTACACGCTGATGAACATCCAGGGCCCCAAATCGCGCCAGCTTGTCAGTCGGTTGACGACGGCAAATGTTTCCAAAGATGCTTTCCCCTACATGACGGCTCAAAATATTGATATCGGGTATGCTGTGGTTCAGGTCATGCGAGTGACCTATGAGGGCGAGTTGGGCTTCGAATTCTATGTACCAGCTGAATTCTCTGCGCATGTTTACGAAGCCGTCGTAGAAGCTGGTCAAGATTTGGGGTTGAGGCACGCTGGTTTTCAGGCGCTCAATTCTTTGAGGATTGAGAAGGCTTATCGTGAATACGGCCATGATATGGATAGTGAAGATACTCCCCTGGAGGCTGGTCTGGGTTGGGCAGTCAAATTTGACAAGCCGGGGGGCTTCATTGGTAGAGAAGCGCTTTTGCGACACAAGCAAAGCGGTCCGCTCAAATATCGCATGGTTTTATTCCTGCTCGAAGACCCAGAGCCGCTGCTTTTCGGCAATGAGATCATCTACCGTGATGGGGAGTACGTTGGATACCTGCAAACCGGCGCCTATGGTTTTACGCTTGGCGGTGCCATGGGGATGGGTTTTGTCCATCATGAAGGCGGTGCGACAAATGATTTCATCAATAGTGGTTCATATGAAATCGATATCGCCGGCGAGCGCTTCCCCGCAAAGGCTTCCTTGCGCCCAATATATGACCCGAAGAATGAGAGAGTACGCAGCTAAAGGGAGTTGAGCGATGAAATATTTTTCTCGTTTTCATAACCGGGGGCACAATCTCAGACCACCTGACCTCTACGAATATTTTGTTGACAACTTCTGGTTCAAGACAATCGATCTGGAAAACCAGAAAATCAATCCGCCTCTACGCGGTAGCCACACTGCGGACGTAGTTATCGTCGGCGGGGGCTTTACCGGACTTTCTTCTGCGTATCATATTCGCCAAAGATTTCCTGACAAGAAAATTGTCATCCTTGAAGGAGCCAGCTGCGGCTATGGAGCCAGTGGGCGCAATGGCGGCTTCTGCGTAGCAACCAGCTTACTCGATTGGGAGCAACCAGACCCTGAAATTCGCCAGCAAAGTTTGGAAGTATCCTATTACGGTTTGAATTTCATCAAGAAAATGATTGCCGAATATGGCATCGATTGTGACTTGGAAGAAAACGGGATGTTGTCTGTTGCTTTAAATGAGAAGCAGACCAAAGATCTGGAAGAATACCGCGATTACCTGAAATTGTTTGAGTTGGATTCGACTATTCTCCAGGGGAAAGAGCTGAAGCAGGAAATCAAATCTCCGCTCTTTGTTGCGGGATTGACGGAGCCGCAAGGCGCCATTCTTAATCCAGCTAAACTTGCTCGCGGGATGAAGCAAATCGTCGAACAGAATAATATCGAAATCTTCGAGCGGTCCGTTGTCACTCGTATCACTCCGGGGAAAGATCACCATATCGATACAGAATTAGGTGAAATCCGTGCACCTATCCTGGTTCTGGCTGTCAACGCCTATGCCCATAAACTGGGATTTTTCCAGAATCGGGTGTTTCCGGTGAATGTTTATCAGATTGCTACCGAACCGCTTAGTAAAGCACAATGGGAATCGATTGGTTGGGGGAACCGACAAGGATTATCCGATGAGAGAATTATGTATAGTTACAGTATTCCCACTGCCGATGGACGCATACTGATGGGGGGAAGAGAATTTTCCTATTATGAAAATGATGCGATCAGCTCGGGAAACGATAAAACAGTTACATCGCGTGTCAAGGAAAACTTATTCTTGTTTTTCCCGCAATTGGAGGGATTGCGCATCGAACATGCTTGGGGTGGCACAAATGCCTTTACGATTGGAAAGGTGCCAACTGCGGGTGTGATGGGGGATCATAAGAATATCTATTACGGTTTTGGTATTAGTGAAGGCGTTCCCTCTACGCAAACGTTTGGTCGTATCATTGCAGATCTTTTGGTGGGTGAATCCAACGAATTTACCAACCATTTTATTGTCAACCGGAAATTGCCGTATGCCGGCCCCAGGATCTTGCGCGGCATGTTTGGCCGAGGGGTCAAGTGGATGATAAATAACCTGGGATTCTCACCCATCCATTAATTTGATAAATGCGTTGTGAAATCGAAGTAGGAGGACTTTATGAAATATTTTTCAAAATCAAATAATCGAAGTCGAAATCTCAGGCCGCCCGACCTGTATGAATATTATGTAGACAACTACTGGTTCAAAACTGTTGATCTTGATAACCAAAAAATCAATCAGCCGCTGAGGGGTAGCCATAAAGCAGACATAGTCATTGTGGGAGGTGGGTTTACTGGCCTTTCTTCAGCGTACCATATAAAGCAAAAATTCCCTGAAAAGCACATCGTATTGCTGGAAGGTGCTTGCTGTGGATATGGTGCCAGCGGGCGCAACGGTGGTTTTTGTATCGCGACAGATCTGCTGGGGGAAACAGGAAATGTTAATCCCGAAGTTCGCCAGAAAAATTTGGAAATTTCGTTTTACGGACTTAATTTTATTAAGAGAATGATCTCGGAGCATGGCGTTGAATGCGATTTGGAAGAGAACGGGATGCTGGAAGTCGCATTTAATGAAAAACATATTCGAAAACTGGAAGAGTTTCAAAGCTGGCTGAATTCTTTTGGATTGGATTCGACTCTCCTTCAAAGCGAAGAGCTTAGAAATGAAATCAGATCCTCTCGTTTTATTGCTGGGCTGAATAACCCGCACGGCGCGATACTCAACCCGGCAAAACTTGCCCGTGAAATGAAAAGGGTAGTCGAAGAAGTTGGCGTTGAAGTTCGTGAAAGAACCGTTGTCACCCGCATTACGCCCGGTAAAACCAATCTTATTGATACCGAATTGGGGGATATTCGTGCACCCATCCTGGTTATCGCCCTAAATGCTTATGCTCATAAACTGGGTTTCTTTAAGGACCGTGTTTTCCCCATCAGTGTTTTTCAAATTGCTACGGAGCCTCTCAATGAAACACAACTAGAGTCCATCGGGTGGGGTAATCGACAGGGTTTATCCGACATGCGTACTATGTTTAGTTATTTGATTTTAAGCAGGGATAGTCGGATTATTATGGGTGGAGCGGGTGGTTTTGGGTATTATGACAACGATGCTTTATGCTCCGGCAACGATAAATCATTTACCCATTCCATCACTAAGGATCTCTTTACATCTTTTCCCCAGCTAGAAGGGTTAGGCATTGAGCATACCTGGGGAGGCACAACAGCTTATATGTTGGGAGACCGAAGCCCATCCGTGGGCGTGATGGGAGATCAAAAGAATATCTATTATGGCGTTGGCTTGAGTGAAGGGGTTCCAACCACGCAGACGTTTGGCCGCATCATCGCAGATCTGATGGCTGGCGAATCGAACGAGTTCACCGAACACTATGTTGTTAATTATCCGATTGCTTATGCTGGCCCAACGAGTCTGCGTGGAGTTTTTGGCAGAGGCGCCAGGTGGATATGGGAGAAACAAGATAATTGATCATGACCCCAGCTAAGGGAATCCGGAAAATAAAAAAACCGAACACTGCAATATGCCCGCTTTGTGGGGAACCTAACCATTGCGCTGTCGCGGCCGACCCCAACGCCACAGAATGTTGGTGTGAATCGTTAGAATTTCCCCACGAATTGCTTGCACAGATTCCTGGCGATGCAGTCCGAAAAACCTGTGTTTGCCAAAAATGCCTCGCGGAATTTCAAGAATCTCACAGAGGATCTGAAGCTACATCATAGACTCCACTGAAAAAACTACCAGACGAGGGAAACTTACTTGGTGGCTTTTTGCAGTAGAGTCATCATAGCAACGAATTAAGGAGATTTAATGGTTACAAAAACTCCCGATATCATCCCATTTGTTTCTCCCATAAAGGCAGAAGTACTAACTCAAGCTGAACTTGAAACGTTGAAAGCTAAAACGCTGCTGCTCTTAAATGATGTTGGCGTGCATTTTCCTTCGTCCAAAGCTCTGGATATCTTTGCTGAGCATGGCGCACAAGTAGATAGAGAGAGTGAAATTGTGCGTCTCCAGCCTGAATTGGTGGAAAAAGCTATGGCTTCTGCGCCGCGCTCCTTCATCCTTGGAGGGCGCAAAGAGCGTTTTGACCTCTTCCTTGATGGAAAACGATCCTATCTCTGTACCGATGGCACCGGGGTACATGTGATCGACCTGGAAACGCGCGCCAAGCGCGAATCTTGCAAGGATGATGTCGCCATGATGGCGCGTGTTTGCGATGCGCTCCCGTTGGTCAGCTTCTTCTGGCCGATGGTAAGCTCGAAGGAATATGGACGAACGGCACCATTACACAATTGTCATGCTGGCCTGATTAACACACTTAAACATGTGCGCGGGGGGACGACGGTGCACCCGAGATTAGCTCCTTATATTGTAGAAATGGCCAGTGTTGTTGCCGGAAATACTGAAAACCGCATAAAGAGACCACCAATATGCGCCAATATTTGCACAATATCTCCGCTAAGTCATGATAAACATGGCATCGAGGCTGCGCTTGTTTATGCTGAAGCGGGCATCCCAATCAGCTTCATGGCCATGCCCACTATGGGATCCACTGCGCCGGCAACGCCTTTAGCCGCGCTGATTATGGGCGATGCGGAAGTGATTAGCGCCATGGTGCTTATCCAGCTTGCATTTCCGGGTGCGCCCGTGTTTCATGCCGTTTTCACATCGCTGATGGATCCTCGTTCTGGCGGGTATATCAGTGAGGTACCAACCCCCTCTTATATCATGGCGAAACAACTCGCCCATGCCTGGAATTTACCCTGTCTTGGGGGTGCCCGGGTAAGTGGAGACGCACCTGAGCTGGGTTGGCAATCGGGTTATGAAGTTGGACTCGGGGCAGGGATGATCGCCATGGCTGGAGGGGATATATGTGGGTTGATGGGCTTGGTTGGCAGTGCGACCACGCTCTATCCCGAAGAGGTAATCCTCGATCATGATAGCATCTTCCATGTCTATGAAATGATAAACAATAAAAGGTTTGATGAAATTGATTTGGCTTTGGATTTAATTCGAGATGTAGGGCCGCGCAGCCACTTCCTAGCACAGAAGCACACCCGAACGCATATCCGCAATTTCAGATTGCCAACGCTACTAAGAAATCGTGGAGAGGAAGGTCAACAGCGTGACCCACGCGAAATTGCACTGGAAAAATTTAAACATATTGAAGCCACTCATCACCCACAACCGCTGCCCGATGATGTTATTGCAGAGTTGGATCATATTCTCGAAGCAGCCGAAATAGAGGCGGAAGCGATATTTGGGGAATGAGAATCAATGGGAGAGTCTGGGTTCTGTTACAAAGAAACGAATGATAACAAAGGCAATCATCGAAATGATCAAGGCGGTCAAAAACATGATTGGGTATCCCCATAATTTTATCAATCCACCAGCGATAATCGGCGCGATCAATAAGATTGGTCCCGTGAGAGTTTTTGACATCCCAATATAAGTTGGTCGTTCCCCTTCTTCCCCAAATTCCATGGCTATATTCTGATCTGCGATGTATTCTCCTGAGTGGGCAAAGCTAATGATTGCAAATGCGATGAACAGCCCCCATATAGATTTGACAAACAAGAGAATTAGCAAACCTAATATCAAAAAAAGATTGCAAAACTCTATGACGCGCTTATAGCCATCTTTGTCACCAATGGTTCCCCAAATACCATAACCAACGATCTCGGAAGTTAGCATCACACCTGTAAAAATTGCAGAATAGGAAATTGGCAGATTAAATTTTTGCAAGCCATAAACGGTGACAAATCCTAATCCCATAAAACTTAAAAATACAACTCCCCGGTTGACCAAGTAGATTGCAAAATTTCTGTCTGCTCTAAAAATTTCGATTATCCGCCCCCAAACAGTGGTGGTATTTGTTGAAGATTGTCGCTTTATCTCGGGTTCAATAGTAAGGCTTAGGAATATTAATGAAATTAGCACACATACAAAACCGGCCAGAAACATAAATGCATAATTAGTAGGATAAGCAATATTGGAAAGCATCAATCCTGTGATGATCGCGCCCACCACGCCCAGTAGTTTCCCTAGAATTAATGCGAGTCCCCAATAGCGACCTCGATGGGATAAAGGTATAACCGTGGCTATCAACTCCTGCCAGGGTAATGCAACCAGCCCACCTGAGAAAACTTTTATCCCATAGATCAATAGAAATATTATGATGGCAGCTTTTGAGTCTATCTTGAGAATAAAAAATGTTCCTATAGCGAGGAGCAAAAAGGGAAGCCGGTCGAATATCCCCATTGTAAGCACCATCGGTAATCGTCGATTCTTACCCTCTATATGTTTGGCTAGGAATAATTGAGGCAAGAACCACCCTGCACCTTCTAAGGCGGGTATCATGCCAATCAATATCGGTGAATCGGTTAATGTGCTCATAAATACAGGCATGATTGTATATGCCGCGGCAAAACTGTCACCTAAAAACCAGAATCCTGCATCCAACATATTCGCAAAAAAGTTACGTTTAAAGTGCTTCACAACCTCTGGATTGAGGGTATGTGAGTTGGGGATCGAAAAAAAGTTTCTCACATTTATTTTCCTGTACAATGTACTTATTTGGGTGTTAGGGGAGTTGATTTCCCATCATATTGATGCATCCAACTAAATTCGTTAGGGAAATTACGATGTTGTAAACCATTGTGCAGCTGATAGTTTTCGTGATACACGATGCTCAGAGTGAAACACGGTTACTATATCATCTGCATTATAGCATATCAGTTGCATTATATTCAGTAATAATCAAAAATTGTGTCGAATATGGTAATTATTTATGTTTAGTATTGACATTTTGGTAATAATCAGTTATTTTAGATGAAATAAACTAATAACATTGGTTGGGGCATATGGATAAACCAGATTGCACAGATTGGGAGATTATTGCGCTGTTGAACGAGGAAGGGCGCATGCCAAGTACCGAGATTGCTCGGCGGCTGGGGAATGTGTCCGCACGTACAGTGACCAATCGAATCAACACCTTGACCGAAAAAGGCATCATCAATGTTCGAGCCATCGTGAACCCAGAGCCGGTTGGGTACAATGTGATGGCGGATGTTTTCATCGAAGTTGAACCGGGAAGGGTGCGCGAGGTGGCAAGAAAAACAGCCGAATTTCCCGAGGTCACGTATGTTGCTTGTGCCACCGGAGCAACGGACGTCAGCATCTCATTACGGGTGCGCAGTATCGAAGAAATGTTCAACTTTGTATCGGAGAAGATAGGCAAGATACCCGGTGTGACCCGAACCCAATCCTATCTTTTGCCTCTGAAAATTAAGGATTTTGACACCTGGATGCCCCCAAATGTTCTAAAGCCCAGAGATGAGTGAATTGTTCTTCCTGGGTTTTTTATTTATTAAATAAAACTCTCCATTTTTTTGTTGGTGTATCACTTGGAATATTTGTGCGTTGCATCTCACCCAGAGGAGGCACAATTGGAAAATTGATTGTAAATCTGCAAACATGATTGAATGATATCGCTATTCTTATTTGTTAATAAGGAGGTTTTTTATGTCAGATATGTTTGAGAAGTTGGCCCAGGCCGTGATTGATGGAGAGCCGGAAGATGCCGTCGCCCTTGCGACAGAGGCCCTCGATCAGGGTTTGGATCCTTTAGATTGCATCACCAAAGGTTTAACAAAAGGGATCCAGAAAGTGGGTGAATTATTTGCCAGTGGCGAATACTATTTACCTGAACTGATCATCGGCGCTGATGCTATGAAGGATGCCTTGGAAATTCTCGAGCCTGCCCTTGTCGGAGATCAGAAACGCGATGTTGTCGCTACTGTGGTTCTGGGAACGGTTCAAGGCGATTTGCATGAAATCGGTAAGACGCTGGTTGGAACCATGTTGACAGCGAACGGTTTCCGGGTCAAGGATATTGGCGTAGATCAGCCGGCATCGGCTTTTGTTGAAGCGGTAAAAGAAGTTGATGCAACTATCATCGGAGCGTCAGCACTGCTGACAACTACTATGCTGCAGCAAGAAAAACTCATCCAGGCTTTGGACGAAGCTGGCTTGAGACAAAAAGTAAAAGTTATGGTCGGAGGGGCACCTGTGACTGACGAATTTGCGAAGAGGATTGGCGCAGATGGATATGCTGAAGATGCCATCTCCGCCGTTAATCTGGCTTATCGCCTGGCAGATGCTCCGGTATAAATTTTGGTGAAAAACCCTATTTTTATAGTTCATACACATACCTAAAGGAGGTTTCAGATGAACTACAGTAAAAAATGGCTAAAAGGCTTGGTGTTTGGGCTTATCACGCTGATGATAATTGTTAGCGTTGTGAGCTGCGCGCCAAAGCCGGCGGCCGAAGAACCCGCTGCCGAAGAACCGGCTGCAGAAGAACCCGTCATGGAAAAGACCAGCATCACAATTATGATCCCAGACAATCCCGTAGCATTCAATGGTATTAATACCGACACGGGGTACGAACAGGCTTTGGGAGAACTGGTTATGCTCTCGCTGGCAGAAGTTGACCCCAATGGCAACCTCTATCCGGAATTGGCAGCCGAGATTCCCACCGTCGAAAATGGCGGTGTGGTTGTCGATGAAGATGCCTGGACGATGACAGCCACCTGGAAGCTGCGCGCGGATGTCTACTGGGCAGATGGCGAGCAGGTCACGGCAGATGATGTCGTCTTTACCTGGAATGCCATGGTAGATGCCGGAGCATGGTACGCGCCGATGGATTACACAGATTCGGTTGAAAAGGTTGATGACTTCACTGTCCTGGTTACCTTTAACACGGTATTTCCCGCTTACGATCTAATGTTTGGCGGAGAAGATGTCTTCATCTATGCCGAGCACTACTGTGACGCTGAGGCGGGTTTTTACGAGTGGAATTGTGATGATCAGCCTCTGAGCAGTGGCCCATATATCCTCGAAGAGTGGGTTGCCGATGATCACCTGACATTTGTCAGAAATGAGAACTATTACGAAGAGGGCAAACCGGCCATCGACCAGATCATCGTTCAGATTGTTCCTGAAGAACCCGTCAAACAAGCCATGTTGCTCGAAGGCGATGCCGATCTTCACTACTGGCCGGCAGAGCCTGCTTCTGATGTGTACAAAGAGGAAGGCAATGCCGCTAACTATGCAAAATCGCCCACGGAACGCTGGGTGATGAGATTGATCCCCAACATGTATGTCAAAGGGGATCGTGAAACCCCACACCCATTCCTCTCAGATGTAAACGTACGGCGCGCTATGCGCATGGCAGTTGATGTAGACACGATCATCGATGATATTTTCCTCGGTTACGGTGTACCGGTCTGGAACGACTTTTTCCGACCGCCTTTCAATGGATGTGATATCCCCAGGCCAGAATATGACCTGGAAGGCGCGGCCGCGCTGTTGAAGGAAGCCGGCTGGGAAGACACCGATGGTGATGGTATCAATGAGTGCCACGGCTGCCCCAACGCTGAAGAAGGCACGCTGATGACTATGGAATTCGCAATCTACGCTGAATATGGCGAACCCCTGGAATTGTCGCAGCAGCTCATCGCTGAAAGCTGGAAATCGATTGGAATTGCTACCGAACTGCAGATCATCGAAGGCGCTATCATGTGGGCTGAGGAAGAAGATGGCGGCACTGAAATTGCCGGCAACTTCGAACTCGATATGTGGGATGACGGCTATGCCGGCACCGACCCAGCCGACCAGATCTGGACTTTCTATTCTTCCGGAAGCGATTGGAATTACGGTTGGTGGGTAAACGAAGATATGGATGCCTGGATCGATGAATTCTATTCGCTGGATGAAGAGTACCGGCTAGAAGTCGGCTGTGAAATGGCAGCTATTCTTGAAGCTGAACTGCCGCAGATTTTGCTCTTCTCAACACTGGAACAGCATGGCATTTCTTTACGGCTTAAAGGCGTGCTCCCCTCAGCCAATGATCCTGTGACCTGGAACATTGCAGATTGGACGCTTGAAGAATAGAACATAGAGACTATCGTTCGTTTAAATAGGGGGAGGTTCATTATTTGGACCTCCCCCCGTATATAGGAGTGAGTATGGGAACATATATCATACGCCGTCTGCTTCAGGCCATCCCGATGTTGTTTTTAGTCAGCATTGTTCTTTTTGCGTTGGTCAACATCGCCCCAGGCGGACCAATGAGCGCTTACAGCCGCACAAATCGGATGCCTGAGGAGAAGAAAGAAGCCATCCGGCGGTCATTTGGCCTCGATAAACCATTGCCGGTTCAATATATAGTCTGGTTGGTGGGGAATGACTGGATGCAGATTGATACGGATGGAGATGACATCCCAGACGGCTATGGAACTCGTAGAGGTATCTTGCGCGGTGATTTTGGTTTTTCATACAAGAATCGTGAACCTGTATTAGACCAAATTGCAGATCGGCTGCCCAACACGGTCTACTTGATGTTCTTCACATTGCTCTTCACCGGAATCGTCGCGATTCCGATTGGCATTATTTCAGCAATCAAACAATATTCTGGCTTTGATATTACAGCCACAACCTTATCCTTTATGGGGCAGGCCATCCCTGAATTCTGGTTGGGCCTACTCCTAATCCTGATCTTTTACGCCACTCTAAACAATCCGTTCACTGGCGAAGCCCTACTACCTTCAGGTGGTATGTATACCCTGGGAGAAGAATTCTCCATTTGGGACAGGGTCAAACATCTGATCCTTCCCGTTACCATGGGGATGGTGGGTTGGATCGCCTGGTATTCACGCTTCCTGCGCTCCAGCATGCTTGAAGTCATCAATCAAGATTACATCCGCACAGCACGTGCAAAGGGGCAACTCGAGCGAAAAGTACTCTATAAACATGCCCTCAGAAATGCACTTATCCCTTTAGTCACCATGTTTGCCTTAGATTTTCCATACATATTTACAGGTTCCCTTTATGCTGAGTTGCTCTTTTCCTGGCCGGGAATGGGGCGCTTGTTCTATACCTCGGCGACATCTCGAGATTACCCCATTCTGTTGGCAATCTTGATCATTGGAGCTGGCATCGTTGTTCTGAGCAATTTAATGGCCGATATCGCTTACGCATATTTAGATCCAAGAGTGCGTTACGAATAGTTGAGAGTTACAACAAACCTTATGAACTCCAATGAAAAAAAACTCGAAATAAAAGGCGAAGCAAGCGCTGGAATGCGCCCTCCAGAAACAATGACCAGCATGGCCTGGAAGCGTTTCCGCCGCCACCCAGGAGCCATGATTGGGGCAGTTGTATTGGTAATCTTGATCTTAGCAACCCTGTTTGCCGGTTTATCCCCCTATGATCCAGAAAAATCAGATATCAAGAACAGGTTCCAAGCACCTTCATGGGAACATCCTTTTGGAACTGATGGGTTAGGAAGAGATCTTTTGACCCGCACCCTCTTTGGAGGGCGGGTTTCTTTGTCCGTGGGACTGATGGTAGTCGGCATAACCTTGAGCATTGGAGTCCCCATCGGTTCGATAGCCGGTTTCTATGGTGGGTGGGTAGACGCCATCCTGATGCGGATTATTGATGCCACGCTCTCAATCCCTTCGTTGATGTTTCTAATTCTTTTGGCCGCCATCCTGCGTGAGACCGATCTGCCCTTTGTTAAAGGCAACAGCGTCATGACCATCGCAGTGGTTCTGGGAGTACTTACCTGGCCAACCGTTGCCCGGTTGGTGCGGGCGGTTTTTCTCACCGTGCGGGAGTTGGAATATGTTAAGGCTGCCGAGGCTTTAGGCGCCTCGGACTTGAGGATTATCGTGAAAGAAGTATTACCCAATGGTTTTGGCCCCGTTATTGTTGAGTCTACTTTGGGTGTAGGCTATGCCATTATGGAGGAATCGGGCTTATCATTTTTGGGGTTTGGGATTATGCCG
>JACKQG010004421.1_pt1 | contig 16324 bp, 12 predicted proteins | sample 8237621 | NCBI WGS metagenome assembly JACKQG01 (sample SAMN15677084, study PRJNA649215) | marine metagenome | biome: marine; feature: Black Sea; material: saline water; isolation source: suspended particulate matter (SPM) from the Black Sea western gyre | collected 2013-06-09/2013-06-10 | depth...
GCGGGGGGCCTTGGACCCCGGGGGAGGCGCGCGGAACCCTGGGCTGGGCGTTGGGGCAGATGGCGCTGGGTGACCGGGGGGGGGCGATCCGCCCCTGGGACCAGGCGATCGGCCTCGCCCCCGGCCTGGCCGGGGCCTACTCCGCCCGGGGCTACGCCCGCCAGTCGTGGCAGCAGCCGGACCAGGCGATCGCCGACTTCTCCGAGGCGATCCGGATCGACCCGCGCTACGCCGAGGCCTACAACAGCCGCGGCATCTTGCTCGCCGGGCAGGGAGCCCTCGAGGCCGGCCTGCGGGACTTCCGCGCCGCGCTCCGGCTGGCCCCCGACCTCGCGTCCGCGCACGGCAACGCCGCCGCCGCCAACTACGCCAAGGGCGAGGTCGAGCAGGCCCTGGTCGACCTGAACTCCGCCATCAAGATCCAGCGCCGCAACCCGCTGTTCCTCAAGAACCGGGGCATCATCTACCTGGACCTCGGGAGGCGGGAAGCCGCGGTGCGGGACTTCGAAAAGGCGCTCTCCTTGACCCCCGACGACCACCGCCTCTGGGAGCTGCTGTCCCGGGCCAACGACTGATCGCCGGCCCACCACCACCATGAAGTCCTCGCTCCTCGACAAGATCCTCCACCGGCCCGGCGGCGCCTTCCTCCAGGAGGCGTGCCGCAAGGGGCTCACCCGGCAGCTCGCCCGGACCCTCGAGCCGGCCGCCAGGGAGCTGTTCCCGGAGGAGCCGGCGAGCATCCTGGAGTCGCGCCCGCGCTTCGAGGAGGCCGCCCTGCGGACGGTGATGGGAGCCGCCGGCAACCTCGAGATCTCCTTCGCCCTCGCCGACCTGGTCGCCGAGGCCGTGGAGTCCCTGGGCCTGGCCTCGACCAGCGACGTGCAGAGCCCGTTCCGGCGGGTCTGGGTGCAGCAGGACGCCAGCGACCGGGTGCGCGGCGTGGTCCTGACCTGCGGCGAGAGCGAGATCTCGGTCCTGATCCCCTCGGCCGGCGAGCCGATCGCCGGCATCGGCGGCATCCTGCACTTCTCCTACCGCGGCTTCGACTCCCCGGTCGGCTACGAGCTGCAATTGAACGACTCGGTCCGCCTGCCCGAGGCGCACGTGCTCCACCTGACGCGCGTCGGCGGCGACGGCGCGATCGGCCGCAGCAGCAAGCGCCACCTGGTGACCATCGACGCCCTGGTGCGCGAGAGCGCCGCCTCCGACCAAGTCACTGGGATGAAGCGCTGCACCATCCAGGACATCAGCCTCGGCGGCGTCCGCCTGCTCTGCGAGCGCGGGTTCGAGCGGGGCGCGCCCCTGCACCTCGACGTCTTCCTCGATGACGGCGGCTCGGAGCCGTTCTCGGTCGACTGCACCGTCCGCTGGACCAAGAAGTACCCGGACGGCCACGGCGCCGGCCTCCAATTCGGCGAGCTGCTGAAGTCCCACTCGGTCCGCCTGGAGAAGTTGATCCAGGAGCTGGAGCTGGCGTCGGACTTCGACTGAGCGGCGGGGTTGGGAGGGGCTGGGGACTCCTGGCGTCGCGGGAGGGGGACGGGGTTCCGCGCTACTGGAGACCGGAGGTGGATCGCCGCTCGTCGAGGAGTTTAGGAGGCGTTCACTCCAGGAAAACGAAGCTGTCGCGCAAGCTCGCGAGCTCCCGGTCCCCTTCAGGGCCCTCGGTGAAGAGGATGAACAGGGTGCGGTCGCGGCGCACCACGCTGACTTGGGCCTCCCGCTCCTCCATCGAGGCAGAGAGGACCTGGCAGGGCAGCCCGCCCATGCTGGACTCCAGCAGGAGCTGGGGCTCCCCGATACCGAAACGGCTCCACATGCTGGCGGCGAACTCCTTCTCCGAGGCTTCGGCGGAGCGGAGGGAGAAGAGCTCGGCAGGCATGCTCATGCCGAAGATCACCGCCTGTCGCTCGCCTTTCCTGCACTCCACTCCGCTGAGGTCCATGCCCAACACCTCTTTGTCGGACCGTTCGAAGATCCACCGCGGTGAACCACCTTGGAATCGCCAACCGAAGAGCTGGTCTTCGTACTGGTGCTGGCTCTCCCAGAACCGCTCCATCTCGGCCGCCTGGAATTCGAAGCCGTGAACCGCGGCGAGTCCCTTGCCCCGGTCCAGCAGAGCGTCCGGGTCGTATCCAAACAGCATGAGGACGATCGGCGCGCCTCGGGAGGGAAGGGAAGCGAACAGGCAGTAGCGCGGCACCGCCGGATCGCCGGTCTCCTCGAGCACGGAATACCAAGCCTCGCCGCCGCGGATCCGGACCGACGTCGGAGCGGCGAGAGCCTTCATTCCCTCCTCCTCCAACTCCGACGCGAGGAGCTCTTCGTGGGCCTTCCTCCCCGTCGATTCCCGCGGACGAAGGTCGGCGTAGACCAGGCCATCGAGGCCGTGCTCCCCAGAGTGGAGCCCGAACAGCGGCTCACGGGTGTCGTCCGCTTCCGCCTGGTCGAGCCACAGCCGCCAAGACCGGTCGGTACGCCTCCACTGGAATTGATGCCCATAATCACGGTAGACGCCGTCGCGGAATCCGGCCTGCCCGGCGACGAAGTGCTCCGGTTCTGGGAGTCGGTTCATGCTTGCGCGGAGTTCGGACGCCTGGTCCTCGCGGAGGAATTCGACCCTCTCCAGTTGACGCAGGAGGCGCGGCCACGCTGCTTCAGCCGCCGTCGCCGCCGCCACGCCCCAGAGCGTGAAGACCCTGCCGCGGGCGGTCAGACAAGCGACCAGCACCTCCATCTCGAGGTCGGCCGAGACCAGGAGACGGTGGAAGCTGATCTCATGGGTCCCGAAATGGGCCTCCACCGTTCCGGCCTGCTCCGCGTCGGAGAAGGCGTCCTCGATGAGGAAGGACAGCCGTTCCTGAGCGAATTCGTGCTCCTTACCGGCCGGGATTCGGTCGGCTTGGAGGACCAACGAGGCCGTGTCGCCGTCGGTGGAAAAGCCGAATTCAGCGTTCTCGCCGAGCTGCTCCAACTCGGATCCGGTCAGCAGCTCCACATCGGGCTGGAGCGGGATCGCCATCCGGAGCGAAGCGTTCAGGTAGAGGCCGCCCCGGACCGCCCAGCCCGGGCCGTGCCGGTCCTGGTGCGTCACGACCGGTCGGCGGTCCCGGATCGGCCGGGGGAGCAGGCGCAGCCCGTTCGCGAGCTGTCGGGAAAGGGCCTCGGCATCCGCAACGGCGTCGGCCTCGCCGATCAAGCCCAGCTGGAACCAATAGCCCTGGTGGCCGAAGACCGTGAGGTGCTTGCGAACGGTCGCGCCACCGCCGACGGAAAGCTGGGAGAAACGGATCGCCTCCTGGCCTGAGACCTGACCCGTGGTGAATCCTCCCTCCATGGACCACTCCTCCAATGGGGAGGCGAGGAGCTCTGCGCACTCCCGCAGCCCGCCACCGAACTCTGGTTCCGCGATCAGGAGGGCGGTCAAGCCGGACTCCGCCCTCCTCATCCCAGCGAAGGCGACGTCGTTGAACGCCAGCAGGGCCCGCGGCTCGAGGAAGGACCACTCCGACGACGGCAAGCGCCACTCACAGGAGAAGTCGTGGTCGATCAGCCGGTCGCCGACGATTTCCTGCCCGGACGGGGCCTGGAGCAGGATGGGGAACAGACAGCAGAGGGTAGCGAGCATCCGGTCGAAGTTCGGCGGGGAGAGGATCCTGATCGGCCTGATCAGAGTCAAGCGCGGAACGACACCGAGGTCCGCAGCAGAGTGTTGACTGCCGGGGATGGGCCGAGGAAAGGCCTCATCGACCGCTACGCGGCGCCAAGATGACTCGAGGTTGAGCGCCGAGCCGCCCGGTGCCCTCCCCCGCGCCGCGGCCCGCTCCAAGATCGAGATCAACCCATGAACCCTGCGAACGAACCGAGCCACCGCGGCAGCTGGAAGCACTGGCACACCGACGAACTTCCGCTGCGCCTCGGGGTGTCCTCCTGCCTCCTCGGCGAGGAGGTGCGCTACGACGGCGGACACGCCCGTGACCGCTTCGTCGCCGAGAGCCTGGACCGGTGGGCGGAGTGGGTCCCGGTGTGTCCCGAGGTCGAGGTCGGAATGCCGATCCCGCGTCCCACGATTCGCCTGGTGGAGGTCGGCGAGGAGCAGCGCCTGATCGCGCCGTCCACCGGCGCCGACTTCACCGCCGAGATGCAGGGGTACTCCGCCGTTCGCGTGGGGCAGCTCCAGGCCGCGGGTCTGGACGGTTACGTCCTGAAGAAGAACTCCCCCTCCTGCGGCATGGAGCGGCTGCCGGTCTACCGCGGAGAGCAGCGCGCGCACAAGCGCGGCGTCGGCCTGTTCGCCGCCGAGCTGATGCGGCGCTGGCCCGAGCTGCCGGTCGAGGAGGAGGGGCGCCTGAACGATCCGGCCTTGAGGGAGAACTTCATCGTCCGGGTCTTCTGCCGCAACCGCTGGCGGGCCGCCGCAGCGAGGGGCTGGAGCCGCTCGCGGCTGGTCGACTTCCACACCGCCCACAAGCTGCTGCTCCGCGCCCACCACGAGGAAGGCTACCGCGAGCTCGGCCGGATCGTGGCGCGCTTCGGCCAGCTTCCGGACCGGGAGCTCTACGCCGCCTATGAGCTGGAGTTCCAGGCCACGCTGCGTCACAAGACCTCCGCCAAGGCGAACGTCAACGTGCTCCAGCACGCCATGGGGTATTTGAAGGAGCAGCTCGACTCGTCCGAGAAGCAGTACCTGCTGGAGGCGATCGAGGATTACCGCAGCGGACTCTTGCCGCTGATCGTCCCGGTCAGCCTCATCCGCTTCCTGATCCGGAAATTCGAGATCAGCTACCTGCTCGACCAGATCTACTTCGATCCGCATCCGAAGGAGATGATGCTGCGGAACCAGGGCTGATCCGGAGCTCGAAAGGCGTCGTCCGCGCCTGACGAAACCACGCCGGCAGCCGCTCTTCACGGTACCTCATTCGGGTCTTGGAGACCCAGAAGCGCCGGTAGCTGCGGATGACGCCGCCGGCCTGGAATTCCTGGGGAACCGCCAAGGCCGGAGCAGTCTCGGTGGAGGATGGGAAACAGCTCTCCAGACCCTCTTTCTCGAAGGCGCGCGCGCACCATTCGAGGACGGCGAAGGAGCGATGCTCCTCCGGACGGTGCCCGAAACGCGCGGCCCATTCCTCCAACAGGGCTCTCGCGTGGTCCATCGCCGCCCGGAAATTTCCAGAGCTGGAGGCGACCCAGAGGGTGCAAGGGTGGCGGGCGTGGGTCGCGCGATACGGCGCGCTGAAGCCATGACCGCGGGCTACCGTGCACAGCATCTGGCAGGCCTCCACGGCCATCTTGCTGACCCGGAGATCGTCCACCGAACGAGCCGAAGCCCGCCAGTCCACCAGATCTCTGCGCGAGTCTCCTTCCAGAGCGAAGAGGTTCATTCGTCCGTGCGGCGGTGCTTCCTTGGCGGCGAAAAAGGAGAGGGGAGGGAGCTCCTGCTCCCTCCCGCTCGACGGTCACAACCTCTCACCGAGGGAGGATGACCTCGTCGATGACGTGGATCACGCCGTTGGCGGCCTCCAGGTCGGCGACGGTAATTCGGGCGCTGCCGACGCGGATGGCGCCCTCAGCGAAGCGGAAGGAGAGGCTCCCTCCTTGCAAGGTAACGGCGCTGCCGGCCGTGAGAGCGTCGCCGAGGAGGACCCTGCCCGGCACCACGTGGTGCTTGAGCACGGCGGCCAGCTTGGCCTTGTTCTCCGGCTTGAGCAGCGTCTCCACGGTCCCCGCGGGGAGCTTGGCGAAGGCGGCGTCAGTCGGCGCGAAGACCGTGAAGGGGCCGTCGCTCTTCAGGGCCGAGACCAGGCCGGCGGCGTCCAAGGCGGCCGCCAGGGTCTTGAAGCTGCCGTTCTCGACCGCCAGCTCGACGACGTCCACCGTCGAGGGGAGCACCACGCGATCGATCACGTGGATGACGCCGTTGCTGCACTCGATGTCGGTCTTGAGCACGCTGGCGTTGGCGATCCGGACGCCGTTCTCGCCGGCCTCGATGCCCAGACGCTGGCCCTGGAGGCTGGTGAGCCACGGCGAGGCGACGACGCTGGCGGCCCGGTAATCGCCTGAGACCACGTGGAACTTCAGGACGGCCTGCAGGAGGGAGCGGTTCTCGGGCTTGAGGAGCGTTTCGACGGTGCCCTTGGGCAGAGCGGCGAAAGCCTCGTCGGTCGGAGCGAAGACGGTGAAGGGGCCTTCACCGCGGAGGGTCCCGACGAGGCCGGCGGCTTGCAGCGCGGTGGCCAAGGTGTCGAAGCTGCCAGCGGCGATCGTCGTGCTGACGATGTCCTGGGGCCCGGACTGAAGATTGGCTTCTTCGGGCGTCGCGGCGACCAGGCTTCCGGCGAGGAGGGGAAGGATCAGGAGGGTTGATTTCATCGGTTCAGTGGGTCGTAGTGTTGGGGTGGTTGTGATGGCGAGGACCTCGCTCCAGGCAGACTGCGGCGCCGAAAGAGCCGGAACGGCGTGTTGTCTTTCGAGCTCGACCGCAAAAAAGGCCCGATTCCGTAGCATTTCCTCGGCGGCGGATTCGGCCAGCGCGGGCGGCAGCTGTCCGCTGAGCAGGAGGAGAGGCAGGAGCAAGGTGTTCACACCCACTCCTAGGACGATACGCCATAGTGTCCAAGTATTTTTCTGGACTTATTCCCTGATCGCCTTCCCGGTCCGCTCGCGGGCCCAAGCCTCCAGCTCCATCAAGCTCTCCAGATAGATCACCCCCCGCACCCCGCGCCGGACGCTGCGGGCGCCTGCTCCCCCCACCATCAACGCCGCCCCTGCGGGCAGCTGCCGCTCCAGCTCCCGGATCTGGCGGTCAGCCTCCACGCCACCTCCCGCCAGGGACACGCTGAGCGCCACGATCGGAGCCTGGGTGGTGGTGATCGCCTCGAGGAGCTCCTCCGTCGGCAGGTCTGGACCGAGGATGCGCACTTGGAATCCGTGCCCAGCCATCACCAAGCCGGCCATCAGCATCCCGAGGCCATGCTGCTCCCCAGGCAGGGTGGCGCAGAGCACTTCAGGTGGTCCTGGCGGTCCTGTCAGTTTGAGCAGCGCGGCATGCAGGCTGGCCTGCACGACGCCGGTGGCCAGGTGTTCGTGCCGAACGCAGAGACTGCCATCGGTCCAGGACTCCCCGACCTGACGCAGGAATGGAGTGATCACCTCGACGAGCCAAGGCAGCGCGCCCAAGGCCTCCCGGCTCCGCAGGACCAGGCCGCGCAGCTCCACGGAATCGAGTCCGGCCGCCGCTTCGAGCATCGACCCCACCCATCGCGAACCATCGGCGGACGGAGGGGCCTCGCAACCGGCAAGGAGCTCGTCGAGACGGCTTCGGTCCATTCGCAAGAGCTTCCCCGGCCGAAAGCCGCGCGCCATTCCCTCGCTCACCCGGCGCAGCCAGTGGAGCTGCTCCTCCGTGTACCGCCGGTGGCCGCTGGGGAGGCGAACAGCTTCCGGCTGTCCATAACGGCGCTCCCAAACCCGCAAGGTATCCGGACTGATGCCAGTCTCGCGGGCGATCGCACCCACGGAATAGAGCGATTTGGGGTCAGGAATGCTCATTTGACTAGATTTAATTATGGACCATAAAGACCCACGCTTCCAGCCCAAAACCGTGGTGCCCGCCCGAAGCCTCCTGAGGAGGAAAGGACTTGGGACCGTGCCCCTACCCAGGGGCGCCCAGGCTGCCGGCGGCTCGGCCGGTTCGGACCTCGAACCCTGATCCAGCCGGGGCAGGGAATCGCTGCGCCAGGATCCTCCACCGATAGCGGAAGATCGCCAAGAGGTTCGAACGCACCAGGATGGCGTGCGCCAGCCGGCCGCCGGGCACTCGATAGCGCACGACGTCTTCCACCAGGGTGGTTTCGCCCTCGTCGACGAAGCGGTGGAGATGGACCCACTGCCGGTAGGGGCCGCGCAGCTGGGTGTCCTCGAAGCGCTCCGGCGGTTGCCAATCGCTGATCAAGCTGCGCCAGCGCAGCGGCAGGCCGCGCACGCGCAGGCGGTAGTCGATCAGGGCGCCGCGCTCCATCCGAATCGGCGCCGGGGTCAGGACCTCGAAGCGCAACCGGCGAGGAGTCAGCTCCTGGAGGTTCGCGGCGTCGGAGAAGAAGGCGAAGACCTCGCCGCGCGGCCGGGGCAGCCGTTGCCGGCTCTGGAGCTGGTACCCTCCCCGCTCCCTCCGGATCGAGGGCTCGAGCTCCGGCACGCCGGGAGCGAGCGGCGGCGGCTGAGGGGGTTGCGGAGGGGTGTCCATTCCAAAGGCCTCGCTCGTCTCCTAGGGTCAGACCTGCGCCCGGTCGAGACCCTTCGTCCGAAGCCGGCCCTTCGCACGCCATGACGCCGCTCCGCATCGCCCTGCCCCTGCTCCTCCTTGCCGCGGCCCTGGCCGCCCCCTCCTGCTCCAGCCCCCTCCCGCGCCGCGACACCAGCGGCGAGGCCTTCCCCGAGGTCCAGGGCGAGAGTCTGGCAGGCGAGGCGGTCCAGCTTCCCCAGGCCGTGGCCGGCCGTCCCGCGGTCCTCCTCCTCGGCTACGTCCAGGACGCGCAGTTCGACGCCGACCGCTGGCTCTTCGGCCTGCTGCAAGCCGAGACGCCGGTACAGATCCTGGAGTTGCCGACGATCCCCGGGTTGTTCCCGCGGCTGCTCCGCGGCACCATTGACGACGGCATGCGCAGCGGCATCCCGAGCGAGGATTGGGCCAGCGTCGTGACCGTCTACGGCCCCGACGCCGCCACCCTGAAGGCCTTCACCGGTGTTGAGACCCCGCGCAACATCCGGGTGCTCATGCTCGACCGGGACGGCCGAGTGGTGTGGATGCACGACCGCGGTTTCTCGGCAGGCAAGATGCTCGAACTCGACCGCGCCGCCCGCGCTCTCGCCGGAGACGGCGGCGGGAGCTGAGGCCGTGGCGCCGGCGACCGGCCCGCCCCTCCTCCTGACCGGGGCGACCGGCTACGTCGGCGGGCGGCTGCTGGCCGAGCTCGAGGGGCGCGGCCTGCCCGTGCGATGCATGGTGCGCCAGCCCGAGCGCCTCACCGGCCGGACGGGCGACGCGACCGAGGTGGTCGCCGGCGACGTGCTCGATCTGGAGAGCTTGCTGGCAGCCCTGGCCGGGGTCGGCACGGCCTTCTACCTGATCCACACCATGGGCGGGAGCGGCGACTTCGAGGAGAGCGACCGCCTCGGAGCCGAGAACTTCGCCGCCGCCGCGCGGGCCTGCGGCGTGACCCGGATCGTCTACCTCGGCGGCCTGGGGAACCCGGAGGAGGAGCTCTCCCCCCACCTGCGCAGCCGCCAGGAGGTGGGCGAGATCCTGCGCCGGAGCGGCTGCGAGGTCCTCGAATTCCGGGCGTCGATCGTGATCGGCGCCGGCAGCCTGTCCTTCGAGATGATCCGCGCCCTGGTGGAGCGGCTGCCGGTGATGATCACGCCGCGCTGGGTCGAGGTCCTGGCCCAGCCGATCGGGATCCAGGATCTGCTCGCCTACCTCACCGCGGCGGCGGAGCTGCCGCCCGGCGAGAGCCGGGTGTTCGAGATCGGCGGGCCGGACCAGCTCTGCTACGGCGGCCTCATGCGCGAGTACGCCCGGCTCCGCGGCGTGCGGCGGCGGTTGATCCGCGTGCCCTTCCTGACCCCTCGCCTGTCGAGCCTGTGGCTCGGCCTGGTGACGCCGCTCTACGCTCGCGTCGGCCGCAAGCTGATCGAGAGCATCCGCCACCCTTCCGTAGTGCGCGACCCGGCCGCCATGGAGGCCTTCGCCATCCGCCCGGCCGGCGTCGCCGAGGCCATGAGGCTGGCACTGGATGAGGAGGACCGCGAGGCGGTCACCACCCGCTGGTGCGACGCCCTGTCCTCGGCCGGGGCGGCGCGCGACTGGAGCGGCATCCGCTTCCACCACCGGCTGGTGGACGCCCGCTCGGTGTACGTCGACGCCGACGCCGAGGCTGCCTTCCGCCCGATTCAGGGCATCGGCGGCGCGCGAGGCTGGTACGCCGCAGGGTGGCTCTGGTCGCTGCGGGGCGCCCTCGACCTGCTGGTTGGCGGAGTGGGGATGCGCCGCGGACGTCCGCACGCCGAGCGCCTGCGCGTCGGCGATCCGCTGGACTTCTGGCGGGTCGAGGCGCTCGAGCCCGGCCGCCGCCTGCTGCTGCGGGCGGAGATGAAGCTTCCGGGGCGGGCCTGGCTCGAGTTCGAGGTCGAGCCGGAGGGCGCGGGCGTCCGCATCCGCCAAACCGCGCTGTTCGATCCGGTCGGCCTCAGCGGTCTCGCCTACTGGCACGCGATCCGCCCCCTCCACGTCTGGGTCTTCTCGCGGATGCTGAGGGGTATCGCCGGCGCGGCGCGGGGCCGGCGGCCCACTTGAAGCAAGGGGCGGGCGGTTTCCTCGGCGCGAACGAGCTGGAGTTCACCAGGATCGAGGAGCTCTCCTCGGAGGCCGTGACCGCTGCGGGCGCCCTCCGGCGCGGCCCCCGGTAGCATCCCACGATGCTCCAGTCCCGCCTCGCCGCCTTCCTCGCGGGCCCCGTCCTCCTCCTCGCCGCCCCCTCGGCCGACGCCCAGTACCTGCACGGCTACCTCGGCGTGCCCAATGAGCCGCCCGGCGAGGAGTGCGGCGGCGGCTACTCGATGTACGTCGCCGCCTGGCCGCTCCTCGAGGAGTGGCCGGGCACCCGCTTCCAGACCGGCCTGTTCGGGACCTGGATGTTCGCGCGCAAGCCCGAGCGCGAGGTCGAGGGCGAGATCTACTCCGACATCGAGGGCGGGCTCGGCTGGTGGCGCGACACGCGCTTCGCCACCGCGACGCCCAAGTTCATCATGGGCGGCGTCACCCTGAACTTCGCGACCTGGGCCAACGGCCCCGGCGCCGGCAAGGGGCGCGACTGGGACCAGCCGCGCGGCAAGTACGGCGTCGCCCACCTGAGCCCGTGGGTGGTGTGGCCGCCCGACGGCCTGAACCTGGCGCAGGGCACCTGCGGCGAGCTGTTCGGCTACGGCTACCTCCCCCTCCCCCTCACCGAAGCCAAGGAGACGACCGCGGGCCACGAGGTGCCGACGGGCAACCAGTGCTGGACGCTGTTCCTCAACACCGCCAACTTCAAGGGCCCGGTCGCCTTCTTCACCCCCTACTTCTTCTCCCAGCACACGATCGACCGCCCCGACCTGGCCGGGATCTTCCTCGACTCGCGGCCGGCCGACCCGCGCCGGGCGGTGCAGATGGAGACGCAGTACATCCCGGCCGTCCTCGCCGAAGGGCGGCGGGGCGGGACCTTCGCGCGCTGCGCACCCACCCGCTTCCCGCGCAACGACGAGGAAGGCTCGGTGCTCGTCCACGCGATCACCAGCTACCGCCGCGAGGCGCTGTGGGACGCGGCGCGGGCCTGGTTCGACGGCGGCCCGGCGGCCAGCGGGCGGATCGACCCGGACTCCGCGCAGCGCCACCGCATCCCGGGCCACGGCTGGTCGACCTGGCAGTTCCACCCCGAGGGCGGGGCCGCGAACGAGGACCAGCGGCAGCTCGACTGGGCCTCCTTCGCCCAGCCGGCGGCGCTCGACGAGTTCACCTTCGGCTACCGCTGGTCCGAGGACTGGATGGCGGAGCCGGGCAAGAAGGACCCGCCGCTGTTCACCCTGCCCGACCACTACGAGCTGCCGGCGGAGGAGAAGGGCGACCAGGCGCCGGCCCAGTGGGCGCCGCGGGAAGCCCGCAAGGTGCCGGCGCGGCGCGAGCTGGCGAAGGCCGGCTTCGGCCGGCCGGAGGGCTACCGCGCCGAGCCCTACACCACTCCGGACAACGGCTGCTGGACCAGCCCCGGCCCGGTGGCCGGGCCGTTCATCGCCTTGCTCGGCGACGGCAGCACGATCACCTACTCGTGGTACCGCTTCGCCGACCAGCCGGCGCTGCTGAACGCCGACCTGAGCGACGCCGAGCGCGAGGAGCTGCAGCGGCGGGTCGAGCTGCTCCACCGCGAGTGGACGAAGGAGCGGGAGTACCTCCCGCCGCCGAGCCGCGGCGAGCTGGCCTCGCTCGACTCGGCGCTCCTCGTCGAGCCGCCGGAGGGTCTGGAGATCGGCTACGTCCCGATCTGCACGCGGCAAGGGATGGACTAGGCAGGCCTACCGGGCCTTCCCCGGCCACCAGGCGTCCAGCTCGGCGCGCAAGGATGCGGCGAGCTCGGGCTCGTCGAGCGGCCGCTCCTCCGCGGGATCGGCGCGGAGGTCGTACAGCTCGTCGGGCCGTTGCGGATCCACGTGGACGAGCAGCTTGTAGGGGTCGCGCAGCACCCAGCGCGTCAGCAGGCTGCTGGCCGGGTCGTCCGGATCGACCATGTCGTGGGTGAACGCGGCGCCGAAGACCGGCCCCCGGGCCGGTCCGGTGGCGCGCAGGTCGACTCCCGGCCAGGCGGCGGGCACCTCGACGCCGCAGGCCGCGAGAATCGTGGCCGGCACGTCGACGCTGCTCACCGGCGTGTCCCGGCGCGCGGGCTCGATCCCGGCCGGCCAGCGCAGCACGATCGGGGTCCGCACGCCGCCCTCGTAGGGCGTGCGCTTGCTGCGCGGGGCGAAGCCCCCGGCGTCGGGGCGCTGGATCCAGCCGTTGTCGACCAGGAAGACGACGAGGGTGTCGTCGGCGATGCCGCGCGCGCCGAGGTGCCCGAGGAGCTCGCCGCAGGTCTCGTCGAACCAGGTGCACATGGCGCGGTACTTCGCGACCGGGGCCGGCACGTCCGGCCGCGCGTAGCGGTCGAGGATCCGCTTCGGCGGGGTGTGCGGCGTGTGCGGGAGGAAGGGGGCATACCAGAGGAAGAAGGGCGTCCCCTCCTCCGCGCAGGCGTCGATGAAGTCGAGCGCCGGCCGCATCGAGCCGCGCCCGATCGCGAGCCCGTCGTCCCCGTGCCGGCCGCCGCGAGCCGGGTCGCCGTGGGTCATGCCCTCGCGGAAGCCGCCGTCCACGAAGCTCCCCTCCCACCACTTGCCGGTCTGCATGCTCCGGTAGCCGGCGGCGCCGAGCAGCTCCGGCAGGGTCTCGACGGCGGCGATGTGAGAGAGGAGCAGCGCGCGATCGGTGCCCCGCGGAGGGTCGTTGCCGGTGATCCCGTGCTGGTGCGGGTAGAGGCCGCTCACTAGGGTCGCGAGGCTCGGCCGGCAGAGCGCCGTCGGCACGTAGCCCCGGGTGAACACGACACCCTCCTTCGCGAGCGCGTCGAGGTTCGGCGTGCGGACCTCCGCGCTGCCCAGGAAGCCGAAGTCCGACCAGTGCTGGTCGTCGGAGAGGATCAGGACGACGTTGGGGTGGTGGGCCTCCTGGGCGGCACCCGGCGAGGCCGCGGCCGGCAGAGCGAGGACCAGGACGCCGAGGAGGGCTCGCATGACTGCAGACTAGGGCACCGCGCCGTGGGCGGACACCGGGGCGAGGACATAGACTGGCGGAATGGTGGCGCAGCACCGCGCCAGGAGGTCCTCGATGATGCGAAGAGCCCTGCCCACTTTCCTGCTCGTCTCCCTGGCCCTGACCGCCGGCACGGCCACCGGGACGCCAGCCGCTCAAGCCCCCGGGCCGGGATCCGAGGAGGCCGCCGCGGCGGAGTTCCAGGAGCTCGAGCAGGCCTACCGGGAGGCGCGCTCCGCCTACCGCGTGGCGTTGGCGGAACAGAGCGCCACACGGAAGGAGGACCCGGACGCCGAGCTTCCCGCCCTGGTGGATCCCGACCCCGTGTTCGTGACCCGGTTCCGCCAGGCAGCCAAGCGCCACGCGGGGACGGAGCGGTCCACGGGCTCCCTGATCCGGGCCCTCGAGCTCAGCTATCGGAGGGACGCCGTGGTCGCGAAGGAGATCCTCGGCGAGCTCCTGGACGACCACATGGCGAGCGAGAAGCTCCCCGGCATCCGCACCACGCTCACCCTCGGCGCCTTCTACCTGGGCGACGACACCGTGCGCGAGGCCTTGGGCCGCATCATCGACGAGTCGCCACACCCCGTCGTCCAGGCCGCCTTCCTCTTTACCCGCGGCGCCCTGGTCGTGCGGGCGAGGGACTCCACCGCCGAGCAGCGCGCCGCCGCCGCGGCGGACCTCGAGCGCGCCATCGAGCTGGGCGCCGGCTCGCCGTACGCCGACCTGGCCGAGGCGGCGAAATTCGAGCTCGAGCACTTGCAGGTCGGGCGGCCCGCGCCCGAGATCGAGGGCGAGGACCTCGACGGGGTCCCCTTCAAGCTCTCGGACTACCGCGGCAAGGTGGTGGTCCTGGACTTCTGGGGAGATTGGTGACCCCCCTGCCGGGCCATGTACCCGCACGAGCGGTCGCTCGTGGAGAGACTGAAGGACGAGCCCTTCGCCCTCATCGGCGTCAACAGCGACAAGGACCTCGACAAGCTGCGCCCGCGCCTCGAGGAGGAGGAGATCACGTGGCGGAGCTTCTGGAACGGTCCGGCAGGCACGAACGGGCCGATCTCCAAGGCCTGGAACGTGAGCGGCTGGCCGACCATCTACATCCTCGATCAAGAGGGCGTCATCCGCTTCAAGAACCTCCGGGGCGAGGCCATGGACCGGGCCGTCGACCAGCTGCTGGATGAGATGGAGCGGTGACGACGGGCCGGCGTCCCCGCGGCGCCGACCGAGGGAGCGATCGGGAAGTCACATGGCGGCGCCCCGATGCGCCCCCCCGCCTACCATGGAGGCATGGTCGCCTGCGCGCTCCTGGCCTCTCCGTGGTTGCTCGGCGTCGCTTCCTTGGGCGTGGCCCAGGCGCAGGACCCGGAACAAGGCCTGGTCGTCGCGCCGCTGGAGTGGGAGCCGGGCACGGCAGGAGGAGCCGGGTTGCAGTCGGTCGACTTGAGCGACCAGCCGCCGTACGGCGTCCGACTGCCGCCGGACGTGGCGGAGGGTTGGTACGGCGGCGTCCCCTTGGGCGAGGAGCTCGAGCTGGCCGTGGTGGTCGACGTCGCGCCCGGGAAGGAACGGATCTGGGTGGACCACGACCTCGACGCCGACTTCCACGACGACCCGTACGCCCGCTGCACCAAGAACGGTTCGGTCCTGTCCCGTAGCGCGACGCTGCTCGTCCCCCTCCCGGGCGAGGAGCGCCCGGTGCCGGTGGAGGCGAATTTCACCGCCCACCTCCGCGCCGGGAGCCCCACCCTCTCGCTGTCGTTGCGGATCCACCGGATCGGGGAGGTCGTCCTCGGCGACCGGCTGCGGCGCCTGGCCCTGCGCGACGACGACCACCGCCTGCTCTTCGACCAGGGGGAGAACGTGGTCCTCCTGCTCGACGTGGACGGCGACGGCCAATGGGCGTCGGAGCACGGCAGCCACGAGCACTTCCACCTCGGGGACGCCATCCGCCTCGGCGAGGAGGGATGGAGCTTCTCCGTGCCGGACGCCTCCGGTGGCAGGATCGAGTTCCAGCGCCTCGCCGAGCCGCCGCCGCGGGTGCCGCGGGAGTGGCGGGGCCGCCGCGCCCCGCCCTCCCCCTACCAGGTCACTCCTCCGCAAGAGAGCGACGCCGAGTTGGCGCGGCGCTTCGAGCAGGAGAAGGACCAGGACTACGGCAAGCGCTATGCCACGATCCGCCTGCTCGGCTACCGGGGCACCGAAGCGGCGTACGCGCTCCTGGCCGCCGCCGCCGAGGACGACCCCGACCGCCGGGTCCGGGTCGCCGCGGTCGGCGCGATGGGGAACGAGGCCTACCTCGCGGCGCACGGGAAGGAGGTGCTCGGGCTGGCGCGCGGCGACGAGCCGGACCTCGCCGCCGCCGCCGTCCAGAGCCTCTACCGGATGGGGCACCCGGACCTCGAAGGCATCCTCCTGTCCCTGCTCGACTCGCGGGAGGACCAGGTCATCGCCGCGGCAGCCCTCCACCTCGGCTACCTGGCCACGCCCGACGCGCGCGAGGCCGTCCTGGAGCTGGTCTCCTCCCGCCCGGAAACCCAGATCCGGCACCGGGCCTACCTCGGGATCCGGAATTGGGAAGGCGGGCCGCCGGCGGAGCTGATGGTCCGCTGCGCCCGGGACCCCGACGCGTCCCTGCGCGCCCTGGCCCTGGAGGACCTGTTCACGAGCGACCACCCGCAGGCCCGGGGGCTGGCCCTCGAGGCCCTGCAGGGCGCGCCCCCGACCCACGCCCTGGTCCAGGCGGCCTCCCGCGTCCTGGTCGCCGCGGGGGACCGGGAGGCGGTCGAGGCGGTCTTCACCCGTTGCGCGGCGGGACCCCTCAGCCTGCCGCGATCCCCCGCCGGCCGCCCGTCCGCGCCGCGGTCGGAGGGTGCCCTGGCCGGCCTGCGCCCGAATCTCGGGTCCGCCGCCGCCTCGCGGCGGGGCGCGACGTGCCGCGTGCGGCCGCCG
>JACKQG010001201.1_pt1 | contig 16314 bp, 19 predicted proteins | sample 8237621 | NCBI WGS metagenome assembly JACKQG01 (sample SAMN15677084, study PRJNA649215) | marine metagenome | biome: marine; feature: Black Sea; material: saline water; isolation source: suspended particulate matter (SPM) from the Black Sea western gyre | collected 2013-06-09/2013-06-10 | depth...
AATAATTGATTTTGGTCATCTTGAACTCACCCCCGGCCCCTCTCTTAAAAAGAGAGGGGAGTAACATATTGAATTATAAACAGATAATCCTTGTTAAGTCTTTTAAACCCCCTTCTCTTTTCAAGAGAAGGGGGTTTGGGGGATGAGTTTTAAATAGTAAATGCTGAAAATTTAAGTTTTTTCGTTTGTCTGAAATCTTAAAATATCAAATTTTCTTGCAACCTTCAATAAAATAAGGGATTGTCGTTATTAAAAATTCCTTGGTTTGCGAAGTCTGTATTTATAAGAAATTTCGTTTTCTTTTTCTAAATTGATGACGACCCTGCCCTTGATTTCCTCTGCATCCTGGCATGACAAACGATGAGGAAAACAGTCTGTCTGATTGAAAGGCTTCAAAAACATCTTTTACATCTCCGGTTATCCAGGGTATCACTTGAATCTTTTGCGCATTCAGTAACCTTCGCGTGCAGCCGCTTATAGCGCCGCATATCAGGACTTTTACTTTATGCTGCTTCAATAAATGTATTAGTTCATTTGGAGAATGGTTGTTTATTGGAATCGTCTCTAAATTATCATCTTTTGTTCCTACCGATTGAATAATAATAAATCTGTTTGATGATTCAAACAGTGAGGCGACTTTATTTCCAAATGTTGCCAGAGCGATACACACTTATTACTCTCCTACTTATTTGAGTTTGAATATGCAATATTAATGCCATGCTAAAACCATATCAGATAAGGACTAAAATATCAATATGTTACAATGCCTTTTAATGATATTCAATACGCTGCAACGGGAGCAATTTAACCCTTTTTTGGAATTATAACAGGGGGGCATGTTGCACCCATTCTGTTTTTGGATTTAATTGCGAGAATAGACAATGAAAAGTAATTTGTATTTCAATTATTTTTGCTTTACTAAAAAGTCCCCCTTACGAACGCCAAGATGATTTGCCACGTGATCGCATTTTGCCATTAACAGGAAAAAGATGTTCCTGTCACAGCCGCTTAAGCTCTCATAATTACCCTGCCCTTTAGAAATGATCAAATCAGCTTTGTTAAAAATATTCTGAAATTCAATCGAGGTAGTTTCTAAAATCGTTCCAGGCGCATCATCATTATTGGAAATGACATGAGCAATTTTATCAATTCCAACCATCTCGGCATCTTCTTCTGTGATGTCGTTAATGATCGGCGCGCCGCGGACAGCAAAATAAACATTTTTATGTTGAATGGTTTCCAAAAATATTCGATCCATCACAATTTCACCAGCATTATCGCCAAGGTAAAGAAGCACATCAGCAGTTTCAAGATTTGCCTTCAAATTTTGAGAATAATCCACTGCCAATTCGACGGATTCTGCTTTTTTTAAAGTATCATTTATGTCGAATGAATTATTGGGGCCAAAGTCAATGACGTTGCCAGCAATGGTCAATCGTAAAGCAAAATTGAAGGGATCTGATGCATTGGCTGTTTTTTCTTTTAAAGCCGGATAATATTCCAACATTAATGAATTGAATTTATGTTTAATTTCTTTGTAAGGGTCAGGATTGTTTAGTACATGGCGGATTAAACGATGCATTTCCTTTCCCAGCGCTGGTGGAGATTGGTCAAAATTAACATCGGTGAGAAATTTTAGCAAACCACGCATTGCCTTGTCTTGTTTTTCCTGAGAAATAAGTCCCTTTTTAAACAGCGTAATCAGGCTGCCAATAGCACAGGGGATGCAATCATAAGTTACTTTCAGCGGTTCTTTAGGTACTTTGTTCACCTTCATCCTTTCAGTTGTTTAAAATAAACTTCCATTCTATCAAACGCTGTATTGATCATCTCTTCAGGCACACAAAATGACAATCGTAAGTGCCCTTCACCAGTTGGCCCAAAATCCACGCCTGGTGTTGTGGAAACTTTTGCTTCTCGCAACAACTTTTCACAAAATTGTTGTGAATCTTTTCCTTCTTCCAAAAAAATTTTCGGGAACATCAAATAAGACCCTTCAGGCTTCTGGTATTCAAAAACCGAATCCAGCCTGTCGAGACGCTGACACATTAAATTTCTGGCTGACAAATATTTTTGTCTGAATTCTTCGATGCACTGCTGGGAATTTTTTAAGGCAGCCAGCGCGGCATATTGCGAAACAACCGGCACACAAATGGCAAACGGAATATGGGCTTTGTTTATTTGTGGAATTATTTCTTCATCAGCGATTAGGTAGCCAATTCTCCAACCGGTCATGGCGTAAGATTTTGTAAACGTAAAACAACTCACAACATTCTTTTGCATTTCAGGGATGGATCCAATGCTGAAATGTTTGTGGTTTTCAAAGGTAAAATATTCATACGCCTCATCAGTTATCACCATTAAATTATGTTCCAGGGCAATCTCTGCCAATTGTCTTAATTCCTGTTCACTGAAAACAGTTCCGGTGGGATTGCTTGGCGAACAATACAAAATCGCTTTTGTTTTGGGCGTAATCGTTTTTTGAATTCCTTTGATATCTAAACGGAATCCATCTTCTTCAATTGTCGGAACAAAAACCGGCACACCCGATGCCAGAACGACTTGATTAATGTGAGTCGAATAGGTGGGAGAAGGTAAAATCACTTCATCCCCGGGATCGACGGTCGCCATTATTGCGGCAGCCAATCCTTCAATCGCGCCAACGGTGACGACAACTTGAGAAATGTTCGCTTCAATGTTATTATCCCGTTTGAGTTTTTTAACAATTTCCTGGCGCAATTCAACCAAGCCCGAACTCACAGAATAACCGTCAACCAAACCATTTATAATCGCACTGATTGCTGCTTCACCAATATGGTCAGGCGCGCCGGATGTCGGCTTTGCCCAGGATAAAAAAGCGACGTCCTCTATTTCTTTTGATAACCGGGTCATTTCGTGAATGGCTGATTTTGGTATGTTTGCCACTCGGTTTGAATGATTCATTCTTGTTTACTCCCTGAAATTTGGTATTTAGAGATCAGCTTTACTAAACTTTTAAAGTTTAGCAGTAACTTTTCAGTTTAGTCAAAAGATGTCATTCTGAGGGAGCTTGCGACCGAAGAATCTCGATTTTTCCTACAATTTTCTTATTTAACATGAGATTCTTCACTTCCCAACATCGAAAATCCCCTCCCTCGTTCAGAATGACATCTATTCAAACAATTGCTGAACAGTTACGTTTAGTAAAGCTAATAAAGCTATTAAAATTTTCCTTGATTATCTTCAGTAGATGAAACAAAAGTACCGCTTGTGTTTATAGTATTACCAGTTGAATCTTTGTTTTTTTTGCCTATGCAGTTACCTCATTATTTTTAAAGGATTAATGATTTTCTTCCTTCGCCTTTGCCTCTGCCTTCGCCTGCACTTTAGTGCGCTGGGAGTATTCCATCCAAAATTCATTCTTTACATAATTCCCAAATAACCAATATTGTGGCACCAAATTTAGAGATAAAAGGGCCATGGTTTGTTCTGGCAGGAATTAGACGGTAAGAACCGCGACCGTATTTTTTACCATCGCTTTCATATTCGCCATCAAGCACAAAATGTTGTTCCGTTGCAATGTGCGCATGCCCTTCTAAATCAAATCGTGCTGGTAATTTTAGCAGAAAAGTTTGTGATTCTCCATGTTCCCGCAGCATTTTAATTTGTGTGCCAGCGGGATATCCAATAGCTTCACCCCACTCCATTTCCTGGTAATTTATTGATAATTCTTTCATGATAATACCTCCTTATTTCATTCTTTGCCTTAATAATTAAAAACATGCTAAGACCAAGACAAAGGAAATGCTCACATTTTCCTTACTAAAACCAGGACGCCTACAATCCTGATTTTTTCCAAAAATTAAATGCTGGCGTCTTAGCCTTAGCAATTTTTCAATAAAATGATTCGGACAATTTAGGGGGTTGGATTAAATAACTTCCCCATTTCAAATTTAAATTGTGTTGTAAATCAACAACTTACAGATTTAATAGGAGTAATTTAATTTATCCAGTCCCCTAAATAATTATTTGCCGGTTTTTTCTTCCATTTCACTAATTAGTTTGTTAATATTCTCAAGCGAATCTTGAAAATATTTTGCCTGATATTTCAAATAGTCCAATTCTTGTTCCGGAGTTGTCTGGGAAGCCAACGGCTGTGCTCCATACGGCGCTACAAAAGGAGCTTCGCCATAACGAACCCAACCAGGAAGCCCTGTATAATAATACATATTGCGATGACCTCTACCACCGCCACCAAAGCCTCCGCCTCTTCCAAAACCTGGGGTGGCATAACCCGGAACATTGTAACCAGCACAATATCCAGCGCCTCTACCTGTCATTGATCCCATTCCTCTGGGACCTGTTCTATCTCCACCTGGCATAATTATCACCTCCTTCCGATGTTTTTTGTCATAAAAAATTTAGGTTTTCGCTAATTAGAGCTTGAACGTAAGCTCAATATTTTTGAACAGTCATTGCGAGTCCTGATTTATCGGGGCGAGGCAATCTCTTTAAAAATAAGGGATTGCTTCGTTGCTCCGCTCCTCGCAATGACAGAAAAAACGAGAAATTAGGGGTTTTCGTTCAGATATAAATTAAGTGACTGGGAGACAAGGAGAATATTGGGGACATCTCTCCCTATCCCCTTGTCACCATGTCGCCTTGTCTATTCTTATTTCCAACCCAATTACTATATTAGCCAATTACACAACAACCAATTATCTTCTAACCCTTCTTCCTTGCCCAGGCCCCATTCTTTTCCCTGCCCAAACAGGAACACCATTCTCATTTCTAATTACCAATTTTTTCTTATTATAAGTAGCATCTTTTGTTATAAGCAAAGGTTCGTTTTGAAAATTAATTCGAGACCCGGTAACAGTAAGCGATTCACCTTTTTTAAATTCTAATTTCTCCTGTACCAAATACCAGTCAGGAGCAAAATAAATTTTCAATTCCTGCTTTTTATCCTTTATCGTTAATAATGTCCCCGAAAACCGACCATAGCCTGTTTGTGCTTTTTCGATTTTTGTAATTTTGCCTGTTACCGTTTCCACTGTTTTGGTATCGTATAATCTGGTGATGTTGCCTCTATTTAAGCCCCTGCCTGGCTGGGCAAACAATTGTGTGAAACCAAATAAAATTACCACCATCAAAATTTGAAATTTTAATAAATTTTTCATGGCACATCTCCTATTATAATTATCTTTTTACAGAACGCATACTCAACAATTTAATTCCATTGATCTGTTTAAAAGTTGCACCCTGGCTAATTGACTTAATAGCCGCGTCTGCATCAGTAACTTTGCAGCCGGAAAGGACATCCAAACCATAATCAAACAATAATGGCAGCATGGGAGTGGATGCGCCCAACATGACTTTAAAGGCATCGGCACGACAATATTTTAATATATTTTCCAAACTATGATTGATCAGCGTTGTCGCCGAAATGCCGATCACATCGCATTGCGGCAACATTTCCTTTATTTCAGATTCTGGCAAATCCCCTTCTTGTAAACGCTTTTCAAATACCCAAAACTGTTTAGCTTGTTGTTTGAGTTTTGGCGTGAACGGGAAATGCCCGATGATGCCAATGTTTTTATTCTTTCCTTTTTCTGCAATGATATCAAAGGCATTTATCGGCGCACATTGGTCTTCGTTAATTTCAATTAAAGAATTGATTGTGGCTAACCCGACACAAGCTTCCAGCAAACGACTTGACAAAACGTTTCGCGCTAATTCAGCAGCGCTTTTTTTGTGAAGCCGTCCCACATCACGAACCTGGTTATCGTGATGCGGAGGCGGTTCACATAGCGTTGAAGCTAATCCGCATCCATTGCTGACAACAGCGGTCCAATGAATGCCGATTTGCACCTTCTTAATTGTAGAGTCCGTTTCAACCGTTTTTAGAATATCATGCAAAATTTTCAATATTTATTTCACCTATTGTTTTGTCATTGTTGCGCCGCATTTAGGACAACTCACCTGGTTACAGGGTACTCCCTGTTGATGTATCGCAGTTGCTCCGCATGACGGACATACACAATCACCGCCTGGACCAGAGCCAGGTCGTGCGCCGCCCATTCGTCCTCTGCCGCCGCCGCGTCCAGCTCCTCTTCCAGTACCTGCTCCCTGACCCGCAGGTCCTGTACCGTCTCCTCTTGGCATAATTCTCACCTCCTCCAAATTTTAGTACTATTCTTTATTGTAATAGTTCACCACCTTTGCAGTTCCTCCTTTTGATCTCAGAACAAAGATTAACGATTTACGATTTTAGAAGTATTGTTGATTTAATGACTTCTGTTTTTTCATACCCCATTCCTTCATAAATCAAAAATCGTTAATCGTTATTCGTAAATCATTTTTTGTTCACATAACAATAAAAAATAAAAAGTGAGGTGAACTATTACTCTTTATTTAATTATTTTGCCATTTTCACCGATCCGTTAATTTCGATTACCCTGCCAACTCCTGACTTAATAAACCTATCCCCAAAAACTTGTGCAAAAATGTCTATTGCTTCTTTTCCTGTACAATGACTGGGAGCAACATTTTTCACATCAAGCTTATAAATTTCATTGACTGCTTTTGTGATTTCTTCCCGATTATCATTTTTTAAATGAAAGCCGCCCATCACTAAATACATCTGATCTGTTGATAAAATGAAATGCGCGTGTCTCAAAATATTCACGATTCCAGGATGAGCGCAGCCAGTAATAACCACAATTCCTTCAGCGGTGCGGATAGCGAGAGATTGCTCTGCTATTTTTCCCTTTAATTCGCCGAGTGAAAATATGCCGGTTGCAATCCTGCGAAACAGATCAACCCTGATAACTTTTGCGCTGGTTTTATTTATTTCCTTTTCAGTTTTATTAGTAAATGAATTCAAAATAAATACTTTGGCTTTTGAATCTGCGACATTTAAAAAATCAGCCAATCCCCCCACATGATCCCAGTGGTCATGAGAGATAATTACTGAAGTAATGGAATGAGGATCAATTTGTAACTTCTCCATATTCTGAAGTAGAATTTTGCCATTACTTCCCGTATCAAACAGAATTGTATCGCTGCCTGTTTTAATGACACAACTGAAACCCCATTCTGTTTTTAGCTTTGGGGAATAGCTGATGTTATCAAAAAGGACTGTTAGTGTAATTTGGTGTTTTGTAGATTTTTTATTTTTCATTTTAATATAGATTTATCGGTATTATGCAAAAAGTAGCAGTGGCAGTAGCAGTAAAAAAACAAATGGGCTATTATTACTGCCACTGCCTCTGCTACTGCCACTTGCAACTTGTCACGCTATAGTATTACAAGTAAAGTCTTTGTTTTTTGTGCAAAAGAATTTTATTACCCAGAGCAATTAACTCTTACAACGAAAAGGCTGAGGCGAAGGCAAAGGCGAAGCAAGGAAAAAGATTAAAGCACCCTTCGGGCACAGGGATTAAGGATATTCTTTTTTTTCCTTCGCCTTCGCCTCAGCCTTCGCCTGCACTTTAGTGCGTTATAGTATTACCAGTTGAATCTTTGTTTTTTATGCAAAAGTTTTTTAATAAAGATCAATTACTATTACAACGAAAAGGCTGAGGCGAAGGCTAAGGCGGAGCAAGGTAGAAGATTAAAGGATTAAGGATTTTTTTTCCTTCGCCTTCGCCTCAGCCTTTGCCTGCACTTTAGTGCGCTGGGCTTTACACCATAAATATACATCAACTCAGTTTGAATTAATTGACAATGTTTCTTTTTTTGCCAATGTCCTAAAGTGCATTGGTAACTGGTGAGTTGTTATTGGTGATTAGTCCCATCCCATCCACCAAATTGCTGTATATTTGAAAACTTTTGTACAGTTTAAAACATCTGAAAAATAGTAATGTACCTGTACAGGCACAGTCTGTATTCCTTTAACAATAATAAGGCAACTGCACAGGTTTTAATACTTTAGTGCACAGTCTGTGTTTCAATTAAAAATAATAAGGTAACGGCACAGGATTGAACTGATAACAGATTAACTCGCCAGCAAAAATTCGTTTTTGATGTTGACATTGAATATCCCGGACATTCTCGTTTTGTATCCATTCAATATTTATTGGTAATTTGTAAAACAGTCTTTTATTATAAGTTCGCTATATCGCAGAATAATTTGTAGCAGAATTATTCTGCTACAAATTATTCTGCGATAAAATTTTTAAACATGTAACAAAGTAGATATAATGCACTTACCCTATTTTATTGAGCGGATACAAATTAAATTGTATGACAAGATGGCATCTTGCCCTATATCTTACCATGCTGAGATTTATCACAAATATTAATAAACAATTTAAATCCAAAGAATGTAATAAAACAAACGGCAATTATTAGTGGTATATAAATATTATTTTGGTATAAAAATAATTGGTCATTATCCTGAACAGAATTAATAAAAATAATAGACAATCCGTTGTTGATAAAATGAACAATCATTGAAGGAATAATGCTGTCGCTTTTCCACGCTAAAATTCCCAGGAAAATTCCGAAAAAGCTTATTTGTATCAGCCACCAGGGATTCATGTGAATCATGCCAAAGATAAATGAAGTTACAAGGATCGCCTGGGTGATACTAAATTCCTTTTCAAACGTTTTTTGTACAAATCCCCGAAACAACATTTCTTCAAAAATTCCGGCAAAAACAACCGCAGAAAGAACGATGATCACAAAATCCGAAACCGAATGAATAGCAAAACTTTCAAGCAGTTGTTCTTCAAAAATTTCCGGCATTGGGAAAAAAAGTTGAAATAATCTATCAAGCCCATCTGCGATAAAAGAAATACCAAACCCGACAAAAATGCTGATTAAAACAATTTGTATATTTACCTTTCTCAAGCGAAAAATATTTTTCAGATCATATTTCCTGTAAACTGCATAGGCTAATGCAGGTACAATTATTAAGCCTTCAAGCAAAAAAAGCCCGGTCTTGCCGCCAATAATATAACCGATCAAACTAACTACAAAAACAAAAACAATTGTAAACAGCACAACAAAAATAACATGATGGGCTGGCGGGTAATTATTTATTTGGTTGTTTGAATTCATGATCTTCCTTTAGCCTTACGAAAGCTTGATTTGTCAATTTTTATAAAAATGTTTAGTAACTGTTCAGCTATTCGTCGTATTCATGTCATTCTGAACGAGGGGGGGCGATGTGGGAGGTTGGTAAGTGAAGAATCTCGTAGTAATTGTAAACATTGGGGAGATTCTTCGGTCGCAAGCTCCCTCAGAATGACATTTTTAATAACACTGAACTGTTACAATGTTTATTTAAACAGCCGGCGCATAAATTAAATCAAAATTCGTTTAGCATACCATATATTGACAACAACAAACCTGGTATCACAATATATTGATTTGTTTTTCAATATATTTTAATTTATGCGGAGGCTCTAAAATGAATTTCTAATTTACTCAGAATTCTCATGTTATAGCTTTCGTAAAGCTGAGCTAATATCTGTATTTTGTTTTTCTGAGATCACCTTTGTTTAGCTTTACGATAGCTCACAAAATTTGTATAGAAGCATACACCTGGTGAATTTCAGTATTTTATTCTTTTTAGATCTCCTGTGTTTAGCTTTACGAAAGCTCACTAAACTGGGTTATAAGCATACACCTGGTGAATATCAGTATTTTGTTTTTTCAAAATCTCCTGTACAGAGCTTTCGCAAAGCTACTTCACTAATTAACACTGCCCCGGCTGAAGCTAAATTTAATGATTCCGCTTTTCCAAATGAAGGGATGTAAATCATTTCATCAACAAATGGAATAAATTTTTTATCTATTCCTTTGTTTTCATTTCCCAGGATCAACGCCAAAGGTTTGCTGTAATTTACTTCAAAATAGGGAGTCTGCCCGGCAACATCAGCCGCAAAAATACGAAACTCCATTTGTTTAATGTCAGGTAGGAAATGTTCCAAATCTACGTTTTCAACAACCGGCAAATGAAAAATTGAACCCATTGTTGAACGCACCACTTTTGGATTATAAAGTTCAACATTTCCCTTTCCCAAAATAACGACATCTACGCCAAACCAGTCACAGGTACGAATTATTGTGCCAAGGTTTCCGGGATCCTGCCCCGAATCAATGATCACAATAAATTCACTTTCTTTTTTATTAATTGAATCAATAGAAAATGGTTTCTGCTGTACAACACAAAAGATCCCCTGGGAATGAACTGTTTCTGCTAATACTTTTTTTTCTGCGTCAGAAATATTTATTATTTCAGTATTTTGTGCCGAGGCAAATTCAACTAATTCAGTAATTTCTTTTGAACTTTTGTTTGCTTGGACAAGCAATGTTTCAACGACAAAATCCGATTGAAGTGCTTCATAACAATTTCGTAATCCTTCAATCAAAAACAGTTGTCTCTGGGTTCGGATTTTTTTCGTTTTTAAAGTGGTGATCTTTTTCAAGTTAGATTTGGAGAGCATGAAAATATGGATATTGTATAAACCTAATAATTAAGATTACTATCTATGTACTTTTCAAAATTTCAATTAATTTATCGATAACAAAATCAATTTTTTCTTGTTTCAACATCCCAACTGAATATAAAATAATGGCTTTATCAGCGGTAAAAATCCGGTTTGGTCGAATATTGCTTTCAACCTTTAATGATCCACGATCAAAATCTGATTCTTTGAGCGGTATTGCGTAGCTATCAGTGATTTGTTGACTGGTAATTTGGCAAAGAATCAAATCATAACCGGGTAATGAAGAAAGTACCAAAGCTGGACGTCTTTTTGCCTGACTTAAATCAGAAAAAGGGAAAGGTATGACAACTACTTCTCCTTTTATAAATTTTGCCATGCTATTTCCTCTTCTGGCAACAACCAATCTTTTTTCAGAGCTGATTCACTTAGCGATGTAATTTCTAATTTTTCTTGAAAATGTTGAAATTTTAAAAAACGAATATAATTTAAAACATCACCTGTAAAATTGTCTGAAACGTCTTGCATTTCACGTAAAATTATATCTTTTTGTGTCATTTTATATTCTCCATTATAATGGCATTTTAAAAAATCCCGAAAATGGAATAATTTAAAAAATCATATATGATCCATCATATCAAGAATTATTTGCCGGCATTTTTTATGATATTTTTCCGGCACAAAAATTTGTGCTGACGCACCGGGAGCGCTAACTGATTTGGCTCCATACGCGCTGCTGATGACATCGGATTTAATCATCGAAGGTATCCCGGCGTTATCCAAAACTTCCTTCACCATTTCAGCATACATATTCCCGGGCAAATCGCGCAATGGTAACCATGGTTCATCCGACATTTTTTCTTCCGGCGGCAAAACATCAACAAGCTCTTTTTCGCAATCCGGGCATTTTGATATCTCGGGTAAGTATTCGTACTTACATTCGGGACAGAAAGGCATTTATATCTCTTTCACAATTAAATTTACGTTCAGCATTAAATTTCTTGCACAAAATAGCAAACAAAAAGATTAAGGTCAAGGTCGAGATCAAGAAAAAGTTTCCTATTTTTTCTTAACCTTGATCTTGATCTCGACCTTTGCAATAATTATTTTTCATTTAGCAATGCAACGAATGTATTTTGTTAAACTATAAACAAACAATATTACTGCTAGTTCGCCTCAAAATATCTTTCTTCTTCCTGTTCAATTACATCCATCACTTCACGCGGGGTTTTTGATTTCAATAATTTTGTTCGGAATTCTTTCCTGTGCATTAAGCGGGAAATTCTACTCAACGCCTTCAAATGCGGTCCTGTTTTATCTGGCGGCCCCACCAATAAAAATATCAGTCTTACCGGTTTATTATCAATGGAATGGAAATCAACGTCGCCTTGAGTTATTCCCAGTGAGGCGACAATATCCTGCACACCTTCGGCTTTACCGTGAGGAATTGCAACATGGTAGCCTACACCAGTGCTCATAACTTTTTCGCGATCTAAAATTGCCTGTAGAATTTTTTTTCTATTTCCAATTTTTTTCTTTTCATATAAGTGGTCAACCATCTCTTCAATTATATCTTCCTTATCCAGACTTCTCAACGGGATAATGATCATATCATCCGACATTATTTCACTTAATTTCATTATTCTATCCTCCAAAAATCCACTCTTAATTTATAAAACAAATCATAGAATTGCAATCATTTTGTATACCCTTCGGGCACAAGTGTTCAAAGTTCAACGTTCAATGCTTTAATATTATTTCTGTTCAAAGTTTACGTTTTTAAGTTGTAGATTAATTTTTCAAGCTGGAACTTTTAACTTAAAACCTGCAACTTTGAACATTGAACCTACAACCTACAATTTATACCCAAACTGTCTTAATAATTTTTTCCTGTCTTCGATGTCCTGCTCATTCTCAATGCCCACTGTTTTCAATCCATCAATGACGCCTAAAATTCCCCGTCCCAGGTCTGACTCGGCGATAATAACCTCAACCGGATTTGCCGTGGCACAAAAAATACGGCAGACTTCCGGCACATTTTTTACTGCTTGCAAAACATTGATGGGAAATGCCTCTTTCATAAAAAGAATGAACGAATGTCCGGCGCTCAATTGCAGCGCATTTTGTTGTGCCAATTCGATGAGCTCATTGTCATTTCCGGACCAGCGCACAAGTCGTTTTTCCGAGGCTTCACAAAAAGCAATTCCAAACTTTATTTGCGGAACCGAATTAACCAATGCCTCGTGAATATCTTCCACGGTTTTGATAAAATGAGAATGTCCCAAAATTAGATTCAGATTTTCGGGATTATCTATTTTTATTATTTTGAGTTCCATAAAAAACCTCTTTTACGGTTATCCAGTTAGCTCCGCAAATGTTTAAAACTGATGATTCCAAAGTCTCCCTTTGAATGCGACCGAAGGAAGTGCCTGTGGTAGGGATTTAGGGGGATGTTCTTATAACTATTTGTAATTTAATGACATCCCCCCTATCCCCCCTTCAAAAGGGGGGAACTACCAATCTTATTTTGTAAATAATTTCAGCTTGCGAAGCTAACTGAATAGCCGTGAACCTCTTTAAATAAATTCTGAATGTTATTAACCGATCCAACATTAGAAATTTTTAAACCGCTAAAGGTAAGGAATTTGAACATTGAAGTCAAGTATTTTGTTGAAAAATTAAGGGATTACAAAAAATTAAATTATGTTTCAATTCATCAAAAACCACTTGCATTTTTACTGAAATTATTGTACCATAAATTTCTTAATTTTACTTTTTAACCTGAATTTTTCAATTAGAATGAAAACTCATTTAAACATTTTTATCATTTTTATTTTGGTTTTTTCCAATATTCAAGCTCAACCGCAGAAACAAAATAATGGGCTTGTTTTATTAGGTGAACGGTTGAATTTTAGTATGAAATACTTGAACATGAAGGTGGCAAATTTAGCATTCTTCGTAGCTGATTCAAACACAAATAATTCGACAATGCTGTATCAATTATCGGTGCAAACGAATTCGACCCCTCTTGCAACAAAGCTTTTCAAAATAAATAATAGTTATTTGACTCTTTTTAACACAAAAACATTTTTGCCGGTAAAGTCCATAAAAAAAATCGACCAAAAAAACATACAGCACAACGTTGTTTTGGATTTCGATCACCAGGATCATCAGGCAACATTCAACGATTCAATTTCATGGTCTTTACCATCACCCTGTTTTGACTATTTTTCCATGCTCTATTTCCTTCGAGCTCAGCCCTGGGAGGAAAATGATACGCTGAGATTTTTTCTTGATTCGGAATATTTAATTTCCGAAGTTGAGGCAGTACTTCAGCCGGAAAACGAAATATTAAACGTACCGTGTGGAAAATTCAGTACAATCAAAATTCAGTTAAGTTTCCAATCAACAACAAAAGAAGAGCGCCCGTGGAAAACCGATATCATTACCAACCGCCTGGCAAAACCAGGCTCTAAATTGAACATCTGGTTCAGCGACGATGAACACCGTTTACCGCTCAAAATATCTTATTATCAATCTTTAATAAAAACAACTATTGAATTGATTTCATTTTCACGGGGACTGCCGGATTGAATTATACGTTTCTCATATTAATTTTAGTTGCTCTTTACGCGGGTTTTGCCTTGCTTCTTTTTAACGGGCTTAACCGAAAATATATTCTCAAAAACAATTTGGAATTACCTGTATCAGTGATAGTTGCAGCCCGTGACGAAGCTGAAAATATTCGCCAATGTTTAACTTCACTGGACAGGCTTAAATACCCACAGCATTTGTTGGAAATTTTTATTGTAGATGATAGATCGATCGATGAAACTCAAAACATCATTTTGGATTTCATAAAAGATAAAACTCATTTTAAGTATCTTCGGAATGATAAAACAAACTTAAATCTTTCGGGAAAAGCAAATGGTATTTCCCAGGCTATTAAAAAAAGTCGTGGTGAGATTATTTTAATTACTGATGCTGACTGTGAAGTACCGAGCAGTTGGATTCAAAATACGATCCCGTATTTTCACGAAAATGTTGGGATTGTCGCTGGTTTCACCCAGTTACAAAATAATGGTTTTTTCTCGAAAATGCAGTCTTTGGATTGGGCTTACATGTTAACGGTCGCTGCCGGAACAGTTGGAATGGGAGTACCGCTCACCTGTATTGGAAATAATTTTGCATTCAGGCGGGAAGCTTATGAGGCAGTTGGTGGATATGAAGGCGTTGGCTTCAGTGTGACCGAGGATTTTGCTTTGCTTCAATCAATCACCCAAAATACGAATTGGCAAGTAGTTGCACCAATAGAATATCAATCTATTGTTCAAAGCAAACCGGTAGAAAATATTTTTGATTTTTTCAAACAACGCAAACGATGGGCAGTTGGCGGTGTTTCAGTTCATTGGCTTGGGAAACTGCTGATTCTCACCAGTGTTTTTATTCACACAGCAATTTTCTCTCTGCTTATAATGGGAAATTTTTTACTTGCCGGAGAAATTTTTGCTGTAATATTAGTTTGTGATCTGCTGTTACTTTTTTCAACATTAAAAAAAGCCGGCAAACAAAAACTTATATTTTTACTGCCACTATATAAAATTTTTTCTTTTTTTTATATGCTGATCCTGTCCCTAATTTTGTTGTTCAATCCAACTGTTGAATGGAAAGGGGATTCTTGGTGAGTGGTTACTTGTGAGTTGTGATTGGTGAATGGTGAGTAGTTAGTGGTGAGTTGTGGGGATTAGTACTAAATTATGGAAAACTAATAAATGTTTTTCTACTACTCACTACTCACCACTCACTAATCTACCACTCACCACTCACCACTAACCACTAACCACTAACCAAAAGCCATGAAACCAATTTTATGTAATTATTATATCACCTATCGCTGTAACGCGCGGTGTGATTTTTGTGATATTCAAAAAACTTACGGCAAGAAAATAAAGGCCGATTGTTCTTTTGAAGATTTAAAAAAAAACTTACCCCAACTAAAATCAGCCGGAATAAAATTTATTGACTTGACAGGCGGTGAACCTTTGCTCCACCAGCAGTTGCCGGACATGCTGCGCGCTGCTAAAAATTATGGTTTTTTCACTTCTGTTACCACCAACTGTTTGCTTTATCCCAAGCGAGCGGCAGACCTTGTTGGCTTGGTTGGCTTGCTCCATTTCTCATTGGATTCTTTGGACGAAGATGAAAACGATTCAATTCGAGGTAAAGGCTCTTATGCAAAAGTAATGGAAAGCATTGAAATAACAAAAAAATTGGGTGAACGACCTGATTTATTGTTTACTGTTACCGAATCAAATTATAAGGCGATTGACGAGTTGGCAAATTTTGCCCAGGAACAAAAATTAATTTTAATCGTTAATCCTATCTTTAAATACAACAAACAACAACAGATAACTATTGAAACATTAGACTATATTGAACAATTTCAAAAGAGTCCCTATGTTTATCAAAACAGGGCGCTGCATCGACTGATTCGCAGCAAGGGAAATAAACGCGCTATTCCCAGGTGTCGCGCAGTTACATCAACAATTGTGATTTCACCGAACAACAAAGTATTATTTCCTTGCTTTCATTTTCAGCAGTTGGCTATGCCGATTAAAGATAATTTAAAGCAGGTTCGAAAGTCAAAAATGGCGAAGCTATTCAAAAAACAGCAGGGCACATATCCTTTTTGCGAGGGCTGCACCATAAATTGTTATTTTGATCCTTCATTTTTGTATAAAATCGACAGCTATTTTTGGTTGAGTTTAAGATCAAAAATTAAGTATGGGATCGATAAGTTTTTGCGCTCGTTACCGTTCACATGGCAGAAAAAGAATGCATGAGATCGAGCAGTGAAAAATGAAAAATCCAACGGATA
>JACKQG010004423.1_pt1 | contig 16307 bp, 16 predicted proteins | sample 8237621 | NCBI WGS metagenome assembly JACKQG01 (sample SAMN15677084, study PRJNA649215) | marine metagenome | biome: marine; feature: Black Sea; material: saline water; isolation source: suspended particulate matter (SPM) from the Black Sea western gyre | collected 2013-06-09/2013-06-10 | depth...
GCTATATTTTGATGAAAACAATTTAATATGATGAACAGATAATTTGAAATCTGTTTTTACGCCTAGAATGGGATAAATCCTACCCGATCTAACCCCCGATAAGGAAAAAGACTTTCCCGTCTACCCATAAAACTCATTCACCGATGGTCTGTGAGTGTCTTTCGGCTGAATATTTTTAACCCTATGGCTTTTAAAATCAATCAGAACTATTCCAGTCTGACTTCCGATGAAATCACCCAGAAAACCTATAAATGTGATTTGTGGCGGGGCGGGTTTGAAGGTGCGCTTTCTTCTGGCGCTCAAACCTTTTGCCTGTTCATAGCTATACGCTATTTCAACGCAGAAGAAACCACCAAGGCCCTGATAGCCGCTGCCCCCTTTATGGGAATGTTCCTTTCTATGGTGCTACTGCATTATGCCTCTGCCACCAGTTGGAAGAAGTCTACCTGGGGTGCCCTTCCCTCTGTGATTACGGGAGTCTGCCTTCTTATTGCCGCCTGGGTGACGTCCCTGCACCTGTTCGCGATTTTTATAATCATCGCGTATATTTGCCGCAGCGCCCTGCTTCCCTTCCTCACTGATATTTATGGCGACAACTATCCTGCAGATCGCCGAGGAGCATTCTTCTCGAAACCGTTGCTCTTATCCGTCGGGGGAGCCGCCTTATACGGGTTCATCGGCTCGTCCATACTTGAAAAGGATATCGGACATTATCCTATAATTTTCACCTTCCTCGGATTCTGTGCCTTTTTCAAAGCTATAGCCATCTACAACATGCCGTCAAAACAGATGGATCAGAGCCCGCATGAAAATCCTTTCGGGAACATGAAATACGCCTGGCAAGACCGTTCTTTCGGCTATGTTTTACTGACCTGGTTCATTATGGGATTTGCCAATTTATGGACTCTCCCTTTACGAGTGGATTACGTCACCTCACCGGAGTGGGGCATTGAAGGGTCTGCTGTTTTTGTAGCCATGATTATAACAGTCATTCCCGAAACCATGAGAACGCTTTTCACTCCATTCTGGGCAAGACTATTTGATAAAATGAACTTCGTGATCCTCAGGATGATCCTGAATCTGGCCTTTGGTGCCGGTGTCCTTCTGTTTTTCGTCACCTCTAACCCCTGGGTCATCGGGGCAGGCTCAGCCTTAATAGGGATTGCCTTTGCAGGAGGTAGCATCGCCTGGAACCTGTGGGTCATTAAATATGCCCCTCCCGGAAAAGCCGGTGCTTATATGTCGGTGCATGTCAGCCTGACAGGTATTCGCGGCACCTTGGGCCCGATAATTGGCTACTGGGTAGTGGGCTTGATCGGTGCCAGAGATATCGGCATGGTTTCCTGCGCAATGATGCTTCTGGCGACCCTGATGCTCATCCCGGAAATCAAGCACGGAAGGCGAAAAACGGCCTGACCACAACCCTTTGCCCCCTCGTTTTACTTTGATATAATATAAAGGTAAGGTTTCAACTAATTTCCACCGTTTAATTACAATAGAAACCTCAAAAACCTCAACCTGCAAATCCATCATGGCCGGGAAAATTTTCAGCCTGAAAGATATCCAATTACTGGCGGATCGCTATTCCCGAGTGGGTGCTCCTGAGGCTTGGGTCTTATTTCAAACCATCCACTCTTTTTACCCTCCAGGACAAAACCCTGACGACAGGGAGCCTGTAGATCCCCTGGAAGTATTGAAGAAGCTTAAAAAATCAGGTTTCTCGCCAGAAAGTCAGGAACAAAGTCTGACATGGCTGAATTCACTTCGAGAAAAATTAAATCGTGAACTCTTCGATATCATTTCCCAGCAAGGAAATCCGGCAGAACTGATCGTTGGGCCGGAATATACCTTCACCCAGATATTGGAGAACCCACAATCCACCCCCTCCAGAAGAAAATTCAAGGAATCTGAAATCACCTTTAATCTGCCAGACGAACTGAAGCTGGAATTCGAACAACAGTTGGAACGTTTGAAAGAAAGGGAAGAACAAACCAGCATCCAAATGCGGGAAATTCTGGCAAAAGAAAAAGAGCTGGAGGAAAACAAGGTTCGCCTTGAAAAGGACAATGCAGATTTCCGCACACGCCTGCAAAAACTGCGGGAAGAAGAGCAAAAACATAATGAACAGTCCAAACAACAAACTGAAAAAGAATCCGCCCGACTTCATCAAGAGCTTGAAGAAACCCGACAGGAACTAGCAAAGCTCAGGAACGAAAGAAACCAGCTTCTGGAAGAACATGAAGCATCACGTTCAAGGTTGGGCACAGATTTTTCGCGCAGAGACCAGATATTCAGGGCAAAATTTGATGAGATGACAGAGTTGATGGGCAAACTGTTTGCCGAAGAGCAGGCACTTTACCAACGTAAGGAGAAGGATTTTAAAACCTCTAAAACAAAGCAGTTGCAGATAAAAAAAGATTCCCTGCAACTGGCTAAAAAAAACCAGCAACTCCTTAAACTCTCAAAATCTCTTGAAGCCGAAAAGAAAACCTTCAAAGGCCAACTGAAATCAGAGTTTGAAAAACAGAAAGAGGAGCTGGAGCAGGAATATCAGAGAAGGTCGGAATATCATATTCGACGGTTAGAAGAGTTTGAGGAAGATGAAGAACGTCTGGGCCGTGAAAATGAAAGGCTACGAGTCCGCGAGCAGGGGTTAGCCTTTGAAGCACAACAAAAAGCAGATGAAGCCACGAAAAAACGTCTGGCAGAAATAGAAAAGCTGGAGAAGGAAGTCACGCGAAAACAGAAAATCACCAATAAACAGGAAAAAGAAAACGACGTTGAAAAAGCGAGCCTCCTCAAAGAGTTGCGCGGCATTGAAGGAGGCAAGTTTGCTGTCGACCAGATTAAAACTGCCGCGAGCACACAAGCTAATCTTTTAAAAAGAAAGAAAAAACTGTTAAAAACGATGGAGGAAGCTCGCCCAAATGTAGAGCAGGAAATCCAGAAAAAAACCCGGGAGTTGGAAGAAACATTTAATAAAGAAGTTCAAAAAGTGACCGACCAAACACAAGCCCTTCTTGAAGAACAAAAGCGCCAGCGAAAAAAAGAAAAAGTTTTATTGGAGCGGGAGACCGAAGAACTTCAGCGCATGAATAACGAGTTCGAGGATTTCAAAAACTCTCTTGAAGTAGAACAAATAGAAAAAGATATGGCCCTCGATGCAAAAGAGGAAAAACTGAAAAAAGAAGAGCAAAAGGTTCTGGCTCTCCAGCAACAACAAATGGCCGAAGAGAAGCAAGCACGCGAAACATTATCTGTAAGAGATGCAGAAGTAATGCAGGAACTTCAGGAAATTCAGCTTATCAAAACCGACATCAGTCAGCATCAGGAGGAGGTGAAAAACTTTCTCGCAGATTTCAATGCAACTTACTCCGACATCCTGAATTCGCAAGGTTCCGACTATGAAAATTTCAAAAATCGAATCGCCTCCATGGAGGAAGAAGCTGTACGCCTGACCTCAAGCCTGAAGGAGAAGGAAAAATCCATTACAGAAGAAACCATTGTTGCAGAAAGAGAGCTTAAGGAAAGAATCAAACACAAGGAGTCTCTAGTGGACTCCATGGAAGACGATTTAAGAAATCGCGTGGATGAATATCAGAATTTTGTCAAGGAGCTGTCTGAAGTTAAGCAGTCCATGACCGAAGAAGATGAAGCGAGAAAAGCTGAATTGATGGATAATCTGGCTCATTACGAAAACAAGTTAACCAATCTGGGCAAAGCCTTTGAGGAACTTTCTGAAGCGTTTCATACAGAAAAAGAAAAAGGCCAGGTTGAAATTGTCTCTGAAGAAGATGAAAAGAAACCTATGGAATATGACGATGCCCTGGCCAAAGCTGAATGGCCTCAGGCTATCCGTCACCATCTGGGTATGGTCTCTTCTGGCGAACAAAACCCTACTATCATAGATTGTCTATATAAATTCAGTGAGAAATGGAATGAGTGGGTGCATGTCCCGGAAGGGAACATGTTGATGGGACACCCTCGCTCCAAGGACTCAGCACCCCACAAGAAAATCCGGATTGAGAAGCCTTTCCTGATCAAAAAATATCCTGTGACCAACATCGAGTTTTTTCGTTTTGTTAATGAGACCCAATACAAAACCGAAGCGGAGACCTTAATTGATGCCATCGTCTATCAAAGCGGGAGCCTGGCTCTGCAAGGTGCCGGGGGCCAACGGTCTGCCTTTTCCAACCCCAGTCTGGGGCCAGTCAAAGAAGCCTTCTGGCTTTGCCCTGATGGCCAGCCCGACTCTCTATACGGAAAACACAATCACCCAGTCACTCAGGTCACATGGAATGATGCCCAGGCCTATTGCAAGTGGCAAAGCGAGTTAACCGGACAAAACATTCGGTTACCGAGTGAAAAGGAATGGGAATATGTCGCCAGCAACTTCGGAAAAATCGCGGCGGATCAGTTTTTTTGGGATGAAGATCGAATTGTTGAGTTCTGCAATATTGAGGAAACTGGAATTCTGGACACCCTCCCAGTCGACCATTTCCCCGAAAGTGAATATTCTGGCGGAACCAGGGACCTTTTTGGCAATGTTTTTGAATGGATGCAGGATACACATGACAAAAAATTTCCCAATGGGTCTTCTCAAAGCCTCGAATATAAAATAGCACGAGGCGGAAGTTTCATCACTCATTTCAAGCATATTGCCGTTTGGCGCAGAATTTCATTCCTAAGGAGCTATTGCACGTCATTCCTGGGTTTTCGAACCGTTTGTGATGACACCTAACCTCTTATTCTAAAGCTTGCTCCCGCTCCGAAACATTGTTATAACAACTATCCAAGATTTTTAAACTATTACTGAATTGGGGGACTACGTTTTGAATATACCTTTAGTTGGCATCATAATGGGAAGTGATTCGGATTTCACAATAATGGAAGCGGCCAGCAAGGTGCTGGAGCAGTTCAATGTAGATCATGAGGTTCTGGTCACTTCGGCCCACCGTTCCCCGGAAAGAACCCGAAAGTACGTAAATGGAGCCAAAGACCGGGGCATCAAGATAATAATCGCTGGTGCGGGAGCTGCAGCCCACCTCGCAGGTGCGGTTGCAGCAGAGACCCAACTTCCGGTTATTGGCGTTCCTATTGACTCCTCACCGCTCAACGGCCTCGACTCCCTCTTATCAACCGCACAAATGCCAGGCGGTGTTCCTGTCGCAACTGTCAGTATCGGAAAAGCCGGAGCCCAGAATGCTGGCATTTTAGCCGTGCAGATTCTAGCTCTGTCCGATGAGGGTCTTGCGGAACAGCTCACAAAATATAAAAAAGATCAGGCCCAGGCGGTTACACAAAAGAGCGAAAAACTGAAAACCAATTATGCCGCAAATTTTAAAGATTGACTCAAACATCAAGGCTGTTTATACCCGCACAAAAAAGGTGTTACTTCAGGGTGGCGTGATAGCGTTTCCAACAGACACTTTTTATGGTCTGGGAGTCGATCCTTTCAACCGGGAAGCCGTTGACCGAATCTTTGAAATCAAAGGCCGTGAAAAAAACAAACCTCTGCTTCTATTAATAAGTTCAAGAGAACAATTGGAAGCTCTGGTAAAAGAAATCAATCCAGCCCATTCCGCATTAATGCGGAAGTTCTGGCCAGGCCCGTTAACCCTGCTTTTCGAACCCAGTTCCGCCATCCCCGAAAATGTGTCGGCTGGCCGAATAGGAATCAGACAACCCGGGAACTCCATGACGCGTGATTTGATTTCAGCCTTGGGCCAACCCCTCACCGCGCCCAGCGCTAATCTGGCCGGTGAGAGCCCGCCCACTACCGCAAAACAGGTGGATCAATCTTTAGGCAGCCATCTCGACTTGATCCTTGATGGGGGCACATGTCCGGGAGGGGAGCCATCAACCCTGGTTGACCCGGTAGAAATACCTATCCAACTTATTCGGCCCGGTGCTATTCCATTCTGCGAAATCGAAATGGAACTTCGCGGCAATAGCAAAACCGCTCACACTGAGATACTGGGATGATTTTTGGAACCGGTCTGGACATCATAGAAATAGACCGGATTAAAAAGTCCTTGCAAAAATATTCCCCTCGCTTTGAAAATAAAATATTCACCGTTGGAGAAATTAATTACTGCCAATCCCAGGCTGACCCTGGAAAACATTTCGCGGCCCGGTTCGCTGTTAAAGAGGCCGTCTCAAAAAGCCTGGGGACTGGAATCAATCATGATGTTGGGTTTAAAGACATTGAGGTCGTGAACCAGGCCTCAGGAAAACCCATTGTTAAAATGGGGGGACGAGGAAAAGCTCTGTTCGAAAAACTGAACCTCAAGTCTATCCACATCTCCATTTCGCATGACCGGCATTATGCTATCGCACATGCGATTGCCGAACAATAACCCCAGCGTGAAAACAAGCCTTTGAATTCAATTCGGCACTTTCTTGAATACATTTTTTTCAACCTGCTTCTACTGCTGGTACGCCCCCTTCCCCAACAAACAGTAGTCAAGATGGGAAGAGGCTTAGGCAGTCTGGCTTTTCTCTTTTCCGGTAATCGTAAACGATCAGCAAAAATCAACCTCGATATTATTTTCGCGGATTCAAAATCATCCGACGAAAAAAACAAAATAATCAAAAAGTCATTTCAGAACCTGACAGTCTCGGCGTTGCAATGCTTCTGGGCAACCTCTGACACAGAAAACCGAGTGCGCGGACTCATTGAAGGAGAGCCTGTCGGGCTAGATCTATTACGCCAATGCTTAGAAAAAAATAAAGGTGTATTTTTTCTAACTGCTCATTATGGAAACTGGGAAATAATGGGATTGTTTCACGGTTACCTGGGCATCTGCCCACTTACTTCTATCGCGCGAAAGCTGGACAACCCCTATCTGGATCGAGTGACAAAAACACTTCGCACCATTTCCGGAAACAGAATTATCTATCGTGATGAATCGCCTTTAAAAATAGTGAGAGAACTTAAGAATAATAACAGCGTCGCTGTGATGATGGACCAAAACACTGCGAAGGGCGGGGTCTTTATTGACTTTTTTGGTAAAAAAGCGGCAACACCTCGGTCGCTGGCCTTATTGAGTTATCGCACAGGAACCCCTATCCTGCCACTATTTTGCTACCCTACTGATAAGGGAACCTATCGCATTGAGTATGGACCCGAGATCCAGCTTGAGAAATCTGGCCGCAAGGAAGATGATATTCTGAAATGGACCTACCATTGCGAACAGTTTATAGAAAATGTTATCCGGGAAAACCCTGCTCCCTGGATGTGTGGTCACCGCCGCTGGAAAACCCGTCCCCCTGAAGAAAAGGGAGCCAACATCTACTGAGTCCACCTTCATACCATGAAATGTCCCGCCTGCAAAAATGCATTGCATGAAAGTGTGGTTGCCGGAGTCAAAATCCAGGCCTGCCCGGGAGAATGTGGTGGATTGTGGATAAACCGATTTCAATTCAAAAAAATTCAAGCTCTGAAACCCGGTATCGGGCAATCGCTATTGATGATTGAAAGGGCCGAAGGGGTAAAAACTTATCGGGGAGCCGAGCACGTCTGCCCTGCCTGCGAAATAACTTTACTGCATCGACATTTTTTTAGCACCGAGGGAGATAGCGAAGTTAACCAATGCTCCAAATGTAGAGGATTCTGGATAGATCTTGCCGGGCTGGCCAAACTAAAGTCACTTCCTGCGGATCAAAGGAGACAGGCCGTTGAAAATTATTTCACGACTGTCATCGATGTGAAATTATCACAAATGCGCATACTTCATAACGATATGGCACAACAGGCGCAGATTCTGACACAAATCCTGCAATTTCTCTGCCCTGAAGATGAATGGACTGGATAGCCTTTTTAAAGGAGTGAAGTCGCCAAAAAGGAGAGTTACATTTCTTCGGCGATAATGGATTTCAATTTGTTGCGCAGTCTGAACACAGCTTTGGAGTGGATTTGTGAGACTCGCGATTCGGTGATGCCCAATACCTCTCCAATCTCCTTCATGGTAAGTTCTTCATAGTAGTAAAGAGAAATCATCAGGCGTTCTTTTTCCGGCAGAGTATCAATTGCTTTGGCAATGATTTCTTTTAGCTCCACCAGTCTAAGGTGGGTCTGCGGATCCGCATCCCCCTTGCCAGCCAGACAATCAAGAAGACTTTGCTGTTCGCCCGATTCCTTGGCAATGCCCAGATCTTCCAAACTGAGTATGGGCATACTCTTGGTTTCATTTAAAGTGGTGAACAGATCATCCAGACTGATACCCAATTCTTCGGCAACTTCATCATCTTCAGGCGGACGCCCAAGCTTATTTTGCAGCCTCTGCACCACCGCATCCATGGAGGAAGCTTTCTGCCTCACTGATCGGGGCACCCAGTCCATCGACCGCAATTCGTCAAGAATCGCACCACGAACTCGGAATTCCGCGTAGGTTTTAAACTTGGCTCCACGAGTCGAATCATATTTATCTATCGCATCGATCAATCCCAAAACCCCAACACTGATCAAATCATCCACCTCAATATGAGGAGGCAGGCGCATCGCAATCCGATTAGCCACATATTTGATCATCGGCGCATACTCCTTGATCACGGCCTCCCGGTTTTCAACCGAGATTTCGATCTGCTGCATTGCTCCCTGCTTTTGTGCCATTTAACGACTTCCTTCGTTAAGCTGTTTGATCCAACTGGTTTCCCTTATCGGGATCATTGTCGTCCGTATTCACATCCTGAATCGAAGCATCTTCATCTTCTTGCAAAAATAAATTCGCAAAGCCCCAAACCAGTCCTCCAAAAATCACTGCCCCAAGACCTCCACGAATCACCCCGGTTATCACCCGGCTACCCATTAAAACACTGCCAATCGCCAGAAAACCGAATGCCAGCAATCCGAACGCAATGGCCATCTTTTGAATATTAATTGGGTTCATTGCACTTGGAACGCACTCCGCCAGAAATAGGGTTGACCCCCCTCACGAGATAGGGGGCTGGGTTTTTCCTTGGAAATTTTTTCCGCCAATTCATTAAGACACACGCTGAATTTAGAAAAAGGATACAACTCTAAAAATGCTTTTTGCTGCCGTACGGCCTTGGGCACATTCGGATCATGCAGGATATAACCCAGGTATTCAACGGAAATATCTTGAAGAAACCGATCCGTGACCGCCGTCAAATTACGATATACTCCCTGTGCTTCTCGTTCCGAACTGACTGAGTTGATCACCATCCTGAAATGCTTTTGCGCGTGTTTAAGATGCAGTGTTTTCATCAACGCATAAACATCTGTCAACGAAGTTGGCTCTGTCGTAGCGATGAGAATCGTCTCGTGAGCTGCACTGCAGAAATAAGTAACATTAGTGGAAATGCCGGCACCCGTATCAAAAATCAGGAAATCGTACCCCTGGCTGACACGATCCAACTCATCCATGAGAAGATTTTTTTTTTCGGATGGCAACTGCGTCAACTCCTGAAGTCCATCTCCGGCAGGCAGCAGATGAATATCAGCCGGACCACGAAGAATGATATCCTCTACATTGGTCTCTCCGGACAGGACATGCCCAATATGCTTTTGCGGAGCCAGCCCTAAAAGGATATCAATATTGTTCAATCCTAAATCAGCATCCACAACGAGCACCTTTTCCCCTCTCTTGGACAAGGCATAAGCCAAGTTGGCGACGAAGTTGGTTTTGCCAACGCCTCCTTTCCCGCTACTGACTGCCAAGACCCTCAGGTTTGATCCGCTCATTTTTCCGTATGCCATTCTTTTTAAAGTAGTTGCCTGACTTCTCATAACATACCTTGATCCTTTAATTTATCTTGAATTCAGTTAAAAATCAAACTTATTACCCGATCCGGTCTGGCTACTTCCAAGTCTTCTGGAACTCGCTGGCCGGAAGTGAAATACGATATAGGCAATCTATTGCGCACACTAAAATTGAATAAAGACCCAAAACTTAATCCTTCATCCAGTTTGGTGAAGAGAACCCGGTCAACACCGATAGGGGAAAACTGGTGATACGTTGCCGTAAATAATTTTTCCTGAGCGGTCACACTGAGAACCAAATGGATTTCCACCCCTCCTACTGCGTCAAAAATTTTCTTCAACTGTCCTGAGTAGTCTTTATCCTGATGTGATCGGCCTGTGGTATCGATGAGAATGAGATCTTTATCCGAATGGCTGGCGACAATACGGCGCAGGTCTTCCTTCCCGCCTGCCACTTCAAACGAAACCTCCATAATTTCACCATAAATTCTCAGTTGGTCAATCGCTCCCAGTCTGTAGGTATCCAGAGAAACCAGAGCCACCTTTTTCCCTCGGCGTAGCGCATACTCTGCCGCGATTTTGGCTATCGTGGTGGTTTTCCCCACTCCCGTTGGTCCAACAAATGCAACCATTTTGGGTCCATAGCCGTTGAGATCAATCTCTCCCTTGCAGGGAAGGACTTTTTTCATCAGGTTCATAACTGACTCTTTATCGTAACCAGCGGTTTGTTGTGGGTTCTGCTCCAAAACTTTTTGTAAAATTTTTGCTGCCAGTTTTTCATCCAGACCATTTTCAACCAGACGAGAATAAGTATCAAACTGGTGCGATTGAAGACCCAGAGACTGAGCCTGGTCAGTCTGGCTGAGAAGATTGAAAATCAGAGATTTCAATTGCACATCCTCTTTTTCAGGTGACAGTGTAAATTCGTGTTCACCCGAAACCTGAGTTGGAGGCGCAACGACCGGGGCGGCATATTCCACAGCGGCGGTGATTTCCACACGCGTTGCCTCCTTTCTCCCGGCCATGAGCGTAGGAGGTTTGATGGAGCGGGTGCTTAAAATAAGCGCATCCTCACCCAACTCCTCTTTTACTTTTCTTAAGGCGATGGAGTAGTTACTCGCCGTGAACTTTTTAATTCGCATTTAAATCCACAACACCCAGGTTTTTGATTTGCACTGAGGCTGCTATCTCACTGTGCGATATGATAACCAGATCGGGAATAAAACGTTCCGTGAACTTTCGGATATGCATTCTCAATCCCGGAGAAGCCAGCAAAACTGGCGATGTTTCTATATTAGGGGTGATTTTTTCAATCATCATTTTAAGACGAGTCAAGAATCGTTCCGCCACATTAGGTTCCAGTGCCAGAAATGTGCCGGTTTCAGACCTTTGTATGGAACCTTCGATAGCATCTTCAATTCCTCTGTCCAAAGTAATGACCGAAAGGGTTCCGTCATTAGATTGGTATTGCTTGGTTATCGGTCGGGCCAACCCCTGGCGAACATATTCTGTCAACACATCCGGGTCCTGACTCAACGAAGCATAGTCGGAAAGTTTTTCCAGAATGGTTCTAAGATCACGGATAGAAATTTGTTCGCGGAGAAGGTTTTGCAGAACTCTTTGAACCTTGCCCAAAGACAGCGCGTTGGGAATAAGCTCTTCAACCACCTTCGGATTGGTTTCCTTGAATTTGTCCAGAAGCGCCTGAGTCTCTTGTCGCCCCATAATCTCATGCGCATGCCGTTTGATCGTCTCTTTGATATGAGTAGTGATAACCGTTGCCGGGTCCACCACCGTGTAACCAGCCATCTGTGCCTCTTGTTTTTTACTGCTGGGTACCCAGACCGCAGGCAACCCAAAAGTAGGCTCAGTAGTTTTTATGCCATCAAGTTCCCGATCCGTCGTTCCTGGATTCATAGCCAGTATCCTCCCCATCATGATGGAGCCACGCGCAATATCTACGCCTTTAATAAGAACTGCATACTCATTCGATTTCAACTGCAGGTTGTCCCTGATATGCAAAGGCGGAACGATGAAACCCATCTCCAAAGCAAACTGCCTGCGAATAGACTTGATTCTCTCTAAAAGTTCACCATTTCGATCTGCATCCACAAGAGGAATCAGTTCGTAACCCACTTCCAGTTCCATGATATCAAGAGGAAGAATGGACTCGACCTTTTCTGGAAGCTGCACTTTGGCCTCATCTTCTTGTTTGCGTAGTTGTTTCTGCTTAACTTTTTCATTGTCCTGGATTTTGTAAAAAGCGATGAACCCAGCCACCACAGACATTAAAAGAAACGGGAAATGTGGAAGACCTGGAATCAGGCCAAAGAAAAACAGGATGCCTGATGCGATGACAAATGCATAAGGCTGATCCAGCAACTGTTTGATCAGTTCGCCCGGCAGGTTCTTGTCCGACACAGCGCGGGTGACAACCAGACCTGCGGCGGTGGAAACCACCAGTGCCGGGAGTTGAGAAACCAACCCATCACCAATGGTCAATAGTGTATAAACTTGCGCCGCTTCACTGGCTGCCATGCCCTGCTGGAATACACCAATGGCAAAACCACCAATGATATTGACCAGAGTTATGAGGATACCCGCAATGGCGTCACCACGCACAAAACGAATAGCACCATCCATACTTCCGTAAAAATCTGCTTCTCGTTCCAGATTTCTCCTTCGTGTGCGTGCGTCCTGTTCGGTAATGAGCCCGGCATTCAAGTCTGCATCAATACTCATCTGCTTACCGGGAATAGCATCCAAAGTAAAACGGGCGGCAACTTCCGAAGTACGCACAGAACCTTTGGTAATAACAATAAAGTTGATCATCACCAGAATGATGAAAATAACGGTACCCACTACATAATTACCACCGACAACAAAGTTCCCGAAAGATTCAATCACCTGCCCTGCTGCAGAGCTCCCCTGATCCCCATTCAAAAGAATGATACGGGTCGAAGCGATGTTTAAGGAAAGCCTCAATAATGTGATGATGAGTAAAAGAGAAGGAAATACGGAAAACTCCAGTGGGGAAAGCATAAACACCGCCACCATGAGCACAATCAGAGAAAAAGTAATGCTGAAAGAAAGCATAAGATCCAGAAATACCGTGGGAATTGGCATCACCATGACTCCCAGAATCGTGACAATTCCCGCCGCAACCATCAACTCCTGCGGTCTTTGAGCCATAAGTTTTATAACACTCGTTTGCGTCATGATCTATTCCTTCAACCTTTCAAAATTTTGACACCGCTCAAGCAACGATGGGGAAACTAAAAACCCTTTTAAATAAAGGCCTTGATGCAGTCCGACCTGATTCACAGAAGGCCGGGTTCCTGCCCAATTTCTTTAAAAATAATATAGTGCAAGGTTCATACCTAAGAGGAATGTTTAAGTTTATAAACATAAGCCAGAATTTCCGCCACCGCTTTATAGAGGCTGGCCGGAATCATCTGCCCCACCTCGACCGTTTTGTTCAGGGTGCGCGCCAGGGGCTTGTCTTCCACCAGAGGAATGCCGTTTTCTTTGGCAATTTCCCGAATGCGCATCGCGATGGGGCCAACGCCTTTGGCAACCACCACAGGGGCCACTAAAGTCATGGTGTCGTACTTGATCGCGATGGAAATATGAGTCGGGTTTGTCACGATCACATCTGCCCCCGGAACGGCTGACATCATACGTTTTCGCGCCATCTCCATTTGTACTGTTCGAATGCGTTGTTTGATCTGTGGATTACCATCTGTCTCTTTTCTTTCTTCTTTAATTTCCTGTTTCGTCATGCGAAGGTTTTCAAGGTAAGTGAACTTTTGGAAAGCAAAATCGAGCAGGGAAAGAAAAATCATAACCAACAAAACATTGAAAATAATTTCCAGCGCAACAAGCCCCATAAATGAAAGCACCTGCCCCACTCCGAACCCCATCAGAGGAGGAATCTCCTTCCAGTGTGATTTAATGACAAAATAGGAAATCACCGAGATGATCCCAACCTTAAAAAGGGATTTAAACAACTCCATCACGGAGTTTTTTGAAAAAATCCGTCCAAAACCGGTAAGAGGATTCAGCTTGCTAAATTTGGGAGTTAAAGGATGTGACGAGAAACGCAAACCACCAATCTGAAGCAGGTTGGACAAAACCCCCGCCAGCATGATGAGTATCAGGAAAGGGCCAACGATCTTCACAAACGCTTTCATGGAGTTTGCTGTGACTTTGTATATCTCTTCAGGAGTCAGTTGCAAAGCCCAGGACTCGGCGAACATCTCAGTCCAGGAACCCATCACGTTGCGAGTGCTTTGCTCCCCTAAAATCATAAAACCAAGAAGAGCCGCAAGAAGAATGAATGAGGAGTTGATCTCCCGACTGTGGGCAAAGTTACCCTTTTCCTCTGTATCGGTAACACGTTTGGATGTCGGTTCCTCAGTTTTTTGGTCTTTATTATCTTCAGCCATCGCGTCCTCTCGGGTTTACAAGCCCCGAAGCAAACCCATGAACTTGACAGGCAGCTCATACATTTGATTCTGAACCAGAATGCTGAAAAAGGACATCGACATGCCGACCATTAAAAGTCCCACGCCGATTTGTAGAGGAAAACCCACAATGAACACATTCATTTGAGGCACCGTTCTGGCTACCAGCCCCAGACCAACACTGAGAAAGAAAAGAATTGCCATGATCGGGGCCGCAATTTTCACCGCAGTGGTGAAGGTGCCCGAAAAAAGGTAGAGCATGTATTCCGGCGTGACGCTCGCGAAGTTAATCTCGGCAGGATTCAGGATAAAAAAACTTTCAACAATCGCCTGGATGATGAAATGGTGCGCATCCGTTGCAAGAAAAATCAACACCGCCAGAATGTTATGAAATTGAGCCGTGACCGATACCTGCGTTTCGGTTTGCGGGTCAATAACGTTCACCACGCCGAAACCCATCTGAAAATCTACAACCGTTCCAGCAATCTGCACCGCCGCAAAAATCAGGCGCGTAATATAGGCAATAGCCAGACCGATGGTCACATCCATCATGAGAAAAACAGCTAGTTCAACAATCCCACGCGGCTCTGGCAACGATTGGTCTTTCACCAACGGATAGGTCACTATGGCAATAAAGAATATGAACCCAACTTTCAAACTCGGAGGAATCTGCCGACTCCCCAATATCGGTACAAAAAGAATCAGGGCCCCAACTCTGAAAAATACAAACAGGAATCTTTCAAACTCGGCATAATTGAGGTTGAATATATCCATTATTGAATGTATTCAGGAAAGTTAATGAGGACTTTGGAGGTGAAGGTGATCATCAACTGCATCAACCAGGGGAAAAACAATAGAACCGATAAAAATACTGCCAGAATTTTTGGGATGAAGGTTAAAGTCAACTCCTGAATCGAGGTGACCGCCTGAAAAATAGAAACAGCAAGACCGGTCACCAACCCGAACCCCAGCATGGGTGCAGATAAAAGCAGAGTGGTTTTAATACTCTCCATTGCAAAATCAATAATAAATGCCTGGGTCATTAGTTTTTAACCTCCGAAACTTCTAATCAGTGAACCCACAATGAGATACCAGCCATCCACCATCACAAACAACATCAGCTTAAACGGAAGAGAAATCAAAACTGGGGGAAGCATCATCATACCCATAGACAAAAGTATGCTGGCCACGACCATATCCAGAATCAAGAATGGAATATAGATCAAAAACCCAATCTGAAACGCTGTTTTTAACTCACTGATTATGAATGCGGGAATCAAGGATTGGATCTCCACTTCGCTATCGCTGGCGCGCTGCCCATCACCCAAATTCACGAACAGCGAGAGATCTTTCTCCCGGGTTTGCTTCAACATAAAAGTCTTCAGAGGAGCTTCCGCTATTTTCAAAGCATCCATCTGGGATATTTCTTCATTCAAATAAGGTTGCAAAGCATTTTGATTAATTTCACTCCATGTCGGCCCCATAACAAAAAGTGTCAAAAACAGACCCAGGCCAATCAAAACCTGCGTTGGCGGAGTTTGCTGAGTTCCCATCGCCTGCCGAAGAAAAGACAAAACAATAATTATCCGGGCAAAGGATGTGGTCATGATCAGAATCGATGGGGCCAGTGTCAGGATCGTGAGCAGGAATAGAATCTGCAAAGCACTTGAAACTTTTCCAGGATCGTCCACATCCTCCATTCCCAATTGCAGGGAGGGAAGCGGTATGGCTTCGGCAGGGACAAGCCCTGAAAAAATAAAGACAATTAAGAGCAGACTGATTCTTTTTATATTCATGCGCTTGCGCTTTTAAACCTTCCCATTTGCTGTCTGATCTGATCCGTCACATCGGCTACAGAATTTTCTTTAGAGACTTTTTCAGAACCGGAAAACTGTTTCATATAGTTTAAAAACTGGCCTGCCGCCTTCCCTGTAGGTGCTCCATGTTTTTCGGGTTGACGGTTTGCCTGGTTCCAGTTCAAACCACTACCTCCTTTGCCTCCTGCTAACTTGATTTCCGCAATCTTTTCCGGGTCGGTAATATTGGTGAGTAACGCTATATGGTCCTGCGACATTCCAAGCACCAGCACTTCACCCGCAACTTCAACCAGGACAATG
>JACKQG010003064.1_pt2 | contig 16306 bp, 15 predicted proteins | sample 8237621 | NCBI WGS metagenome assembly JACKQG01 (sample SAMN15677084, study PRJNA649215) | marine metagenome | biome: marine; feature: Black Sea; material: saline water; isolation source: suspended particulate matter (SPM) from the Black Sea western gyre | collected 2013-06-09/2013-06-10 | depth...
GGAAAATCAATCCTTCGCCCAGACGCGCCAAAAAAAACAACGGGAGAAACTCGGTTTTTAACCGATATATCCGTTGATAATATGGTGCATGGTGCACCAGTCTATTCGTCCATTCCATTTGGTGAATACACACATATTGATTTATCCGAATCAAAAAAAGTGGATGGATATATTGATTTTGTATCTGCGGTCGATATTCCGGATGAGAACCAAATTGGAGTCATTATTCCAGATCAACCCCTGTTTGCAGATAAAACAGTTCGATATATTGGAGATAGCATTGGATTTGTGGTGGCTGAAACACATGATGCCGCCATATTGGCCGCAAAAGCGGTGGACATCAAATACACTGAAAAAACACCCTATTATTCTATCGATGATAGTCGTGAAGCCACAGAAAATTTCATTCATGAATCCAATTTAGCCTGTCATCATAAAGTAAGAAAAGGTGATATTCATAAAGGGTTCGAAGAATCAGACCACATTATAGAAGCACAATTTGTAACACCGTTTCAAGAACATTATTATCTTGAGCCACAGGCTTGTATTGCCATACCGAATGGACCCGATAAAATAAAAATATTGGGTTCAATTCAATGCCCATTCTATATCCAAAAAGCTATCGCCCGAGTATTTGATTGGCCATACGAAAATATTCTGGTGGAGCAGGCGCCTACCGGTGGTGCGTTTGGTGGAAAAGAAGATATCCCATCAGAAATATGTGCACGGGCTGCAGTAGCTGCCATGAAAATTCAACGACCGATAAAAGTGGTTTATAATCGGAATGATGATGTGCAGTTAACCAGCAAGCGGCATCCCTTTCAAATGCATTATAAAGTGGGTGTTAAAAAGGATGGAACTTTGATTTCATCTGAAATTTTATTAGAAGAAAATGCCGGTGCATACGCCACACTTTCCACCGTAGTGTCCTATCGATCTTGTGCGCAAGCAATGGGGCCTTATGTCATTCCAAATATTCACGTGGATTCCAATTCATATCATACAAATCTTCCTACAACAGGTGCCTTTCGCGGATTCGGTTCTCCCCAAGCAGCATTTGGCCATGAACGTATGATGGACGTGATTGCAGAAGAATTGGGAATAGAACCAATGGAATTGAGATTAAAAAATATTCTTCAACCTGGTGATCAAACTCAAACGGCTCAAATATTAAATAATAGTGTCGGAGCAGAAGATACCATTCGAGAAGCAGCAAAACTTGCAAATTGGGAAACATACACGCCTAATAATGATGGGCGTTACAAATATGGTTTAGGAATGAGCGCTATCCATTATGGGAATTGTCTGGGTGCAGCTGGTTGGCACATGGATGGTTCAGGAGTAAATATTAAATTATTTCCAAATGGGAATGTCCACGTCGCATATGGTTTAATTGAGATGGGACAAGGATCAGAAACAGTCGTCCGTCAAATGACAGCAGAAGCGTTAGGCGTTTCTATCGATAGAATTACAGTTTTGCCCACAAATTCTGCTCAAGTGCCGGATAGCGGTCCTGCCGTTGCCAGTCGGAATGTAGTTATGACAGGAAATGCCATTCGAAATGCCGCTGAAAAAATACAACCGATTCTCAAAAAATCTGCGGCTGAACTTATGGGATGTAAGGAATCAAATATTGACATAAAAGAAGATTATGTTCAAGATTCTGATTCGGGTACAAAAATGATGTTTCATGAATTATGTGATTATTTGAGCAAATCAAATATGGATATGGAATTCACGGGTTGGTGGCATACACCGGAATTAGAATATGATGCTGAAACAGGAATGGGTGAAGCGTATTTTTCCTACTCCTTCGCCACGCAAATTGCGAAAGTAAAAGTGGATTCACTCACGGGTCAGGTAGATGTACAAAATATTTATGCTGCTTATGATGTGGGTAAAGCGATTAATCCATCCGGAATTGAAGGACAAGTAGAAGGTGGCTCTGCCCAAGGAATCGGCTGGGCAACGACGGAAGATTTAAAAATGCAGGATGGCATTGTACAAACACCCAACTTAACAACATATTTATTGCCCACTGCCATGGATAGTGCAGATGTTGAAACAGCCATCGTAGAAAAGCCGGAGCCGGAAGGTCCGTGGGGAGCAAAAGGCATTGGTGAACCGAGTATTATTCCCACCGCTGGTGCTGTGGCAAATGCTGTAAGTAATGCTATCGGAATACAAATGAATGAAATTCCACTCACACCGGAACGGGTGCTAAATGCACTTAATTTAAGGCGATTAAAACAAGATATAGTTTCTTGCTAATTACACACAACATGTTTAATATGCAATAATAATATGATTAAAAGAGAAACAATTATTCAAAAAGTTAATACAGCACTTGATCGTTCTGCAATTGTATCCATGTTGGGACCTCGCCAATGCGGGAAAACCACACTGGCTAAAATCATTGCTCAAAATGTAGGTGAAAGCCATTTTTTTGATTTAGAACACCCCGGTGATGTGGCAAAACTTCAAAATCCGCTATTGGCGCTGGAAGATTTGACAGGGTTGATTATTTTAGATGAAATTCAATTAATGCCGGAATTATTTTCGGTATTGAGAGTATTAGTGGACAGAGAAGATTCTTCAGCTGTTTTTTTACTGTTAGGGAGTGCTTCTCCGGATATTTTAAAAAAATCATCTGAAACATTAGCAGGTCGTATCGAGTTTGTTCCTATAGGCGGATTTGATCTTATTGAATCAAAATATTCAGTAAATGAATTATGGATAAAAGGTGGGTTTCCCAAATCATATTTGGCAAAGTCTCTTAATGATAGTTTTTCTTGGCGGGAAAATTTTGTCATGACTTTTTTAGAACGTGATCTTGGTCGTTTTGGTGTTCATGTATCACCACAGACCATGCGTCGATTTTGGTTTATGCTGGCCCATGGACATGGCCATGTGTGGAATGCGTCTGATATTTCCCGATCCCTTGGAGTCTCATTTATGACTGCGAAACGATATGTAGATATTTTGACAAATGCATTTATGGTTAGGCAACTCCAGCCTTGGTTTGCAAATATATCAAAAAGACAAATTAAATCTCAAAAGGTTTTTATCAGGGATAGCGGTATTTTTCATTTTCTAGTTAATGTTAAAACAAAAAGTGAATTACTGAAACATCCAAAGCTCGGCTCTTCTTGGGAAGGGTTTGTCACAGAACAAATAATTAATATTTTAGGAGAAAGAAATTGCTATTATTGGAGAACTCGTGCTGGTGCTGAACTTGATTTATTATATATCAGTGGAAGCGAAAAATATGGTTTTGAAATGAAATGTACTGATTCAGTAAAAGTCACAAAGTCCATGCGCATTGCAATTCAGGATCTTAACCTAAAAGAGCTTTATATCGTTTATCCGGGGAAAGACACATTTCGGATCGATGAAAATATTACAGCGATTCCAATTTCGGATTTAGTATTAAAACTTAAAAACGGTATATAATGAAAACGCTTCTTACAAACTGTCGAATCGTAAATCCATATGGAGAAATATCATTTTTGGATAATGGGTCAATCTTAATCGAAGATGGACTTATCAAAGAATTAGGGTTATTAGATACATCTGTTCAAGTGGATGAAACGGTTGATTTGTCTGGAAAAACTGTTTTACCGGGAATGATTAATGCCCATGCCCATTTATATTCAGCTTTGGCGGTAGGAATGCCCTTTCCCAAAGGAAACCCAACGAATTTTACCGAAGTATTAGAACAAGTGTGGTGGATTTTAGATATGGCATTGGACAAAGAAAGTACCAAAGCATCATACGAATCAGGATTGGTGGATCATTTGCGGCATGGCGTAACGACGGTGATAGATCATCATTCAAGTCAGAATTATGTTAATGGTTCACTCCAATTATTAGCGGATACAGCCGATAAACTTGGCATAAATATTTCAGGTACTTTTGAAATGACGGATCGAAATGGCGAACAAACATTTCAAGAAAGTTTAGATGAAAATATTCAGTTTCACCAAAAATATAAAGGATCAAAATCTGTTCGTCCGCTAATAGGGCTTCATGCATCCTTTACCCTTTCGGATGAATCTCTACAAGCTATTGCGAATGCCTTAAAAAATGAATCTAACTGGGGTATTCATATCCATACAGCGGAAGATAAGGCAGATCAATTAGATGCTGTAAATCGTGGTTACAAGTCAACATTAGATCGATTGAATCATTTTGGATTATTGAATGAAAACAGCCTTGTGATTCATGGTATTCATTTTGTTGAAGAAGATATAAACATTATCCGGGATACGGGAGCAATGTTGGTTCATAATCCATCATCCAATTCAAATAATCGCGTAGGAATGACACCTAACGAAATTATCAATGATTTGATGGCAGGGTTGGGAACGGATGGTATGCAAGGAAATATGTTAGCAGAAGCTAAAGAAGGAACACTCATTAGAAGTGGACACTTAACAGGCGGCGCTCCCGGTGTGAATTATGCTGAATTACTCTTCAAAAATAATCCTGAAATAGCATCAAAACTTTTTGGACGAAAAATGGGAAAACTTGATCCGGGATATTCGGCGGACTTGGCTATTTTCGATTATATACCAAGAACGGATTTCAATGAAAATAATTGGATCGGGCATACTTTGTTTGGAATGGAGAACCCAAGCGATGTTATGACAAATGGAATATTTAGGATTCGAAATAACGAGTTTATAGATATTAATGAACAAGATTTATTAAAAAATGCAGACGTCCAGTCCCGCAAATTGTGGAATAAAATGGATTTAATAAAAAAATAAAAAGTCATGGAAACATGTTGTTGCTACATAAATACCAATATTTTTTACCCCTTTGTGTTTCCCCTATTAGCGAAGCGCAGGGGAAAAATAAGGATTTGGATTCTTTAATAATCTCCCCTGTCATAGGGGAGAATTAAAGTGGGGTCATCAAAATTGTTAAGCAATGTTTGTTAAGTGGCAAATAAAAATAGAAAATAGAAAAGAGAAAAAAATGAACTTACAAGAGCAATTAAAAGCGATATCTCAATTAGATTTAAGCGGATACGGGAAAGACTTTTTACTCACATGGGAAAAGTCTGATGACGAAATAAAAGCAACACTATTTTTAGCTGAATTATTCAAAGAAATGCACAAACAAGGATTGACGTATAAAACGTTTGATGCCGGGTTAGCCTTATCCATTTTCCGCGATAATTCAACTCGCACACGGTTTAGTTTTGCTTCTGCAGCAAATGCGCTTGGATTAGAAGTGGCAGATTTAGATGAAGAAAAATCGCAAATCGCCCATGGTGAAACGGTACGAGAAACAGCCAATATGATTTCTTTCATGACGGATGTTATTGGTATTCGCGATGATATGTTTTTGGGTGAAGGCAATACCTATATGAGAGAAGTAGCAGAAGCAGTTCAAACCGGGTTCGAAGAAGGAACGCTTCATCAACGCCCGGCATTGGTAAACCTGCAATGCGATATTGACCATCCAACCCAAAGTATGTCTGATTTGGCCATGTTGAAACATACCTTTGGTTCATTGGAAAATTTAAAAGGCAAAAAAATTGCCATGACGTGGGCTTATTCTCCAAGTTATGGAAAACCGCTTTCTGTTCCCCAGGGAATCATTGGACTCATGACGCGTTTTGGCATGGATGTAACATTGGCACATCCTGAAGGATATGGTCTTATTCCTGAAGTGGTCGATTTAGCCGGAAAACAATCAGAAGCCAGTGGTGGCTCTTTTCATGTTTCTAATGATATGACAGAAGCATTCCAAGGCGCAGATATTGTGTATCCGAAATCGTGGGCGCCCTATGATGTGATGGGACAACGGACAGAATTGTTAAAAGTAGGCGATAAAGATGGTTTAAAATCACTTGAACAAGAAGCATTAGTCAATAATGCAAAATATACGGATTGGGAATGTGACGAAGAAAAGATGTCCGCCACCAAAGATGGAAAAGCACTTTATATGCATTGTTTACCGGCGGACATTACAGATGTGAGCTGTGAAAAAGGTGAAGTAAGTAAATCCGTATTTGATCGATATCGCAAAGATACATATATCGAAGCCAGTTACAAACCATTCGTGATTGCATCTATGATGTTTTTGGGACGATTGGATAATCCTATTGAAAAATTGACTGGTTTAGTCAATAAAATGGAAAAACGGTTCTAAAAATGAGTTTACCACGAAGTACACAAAGATACGCAAAAAAAATAAAAACATAATGGAAGTAGAAAAAAAGGATTTGCTGACAGATTTCAAAAAATATATAGGTTTACGAATCTATGGAAACCTTTGTGTCTTTGAGACTTTGTGGCAGAAAAAATATTATGATTAATGGAAAAAAACTGGTCGTTATTGCTTTGGGCGGAAATGCGATCAAAAAAGCGGGCGAAGTAGGAACATCTGAAGACCAATTCCGAAATATTGCATTAACATGCGAACAATTAGTCGAAATGAATAAGCAAGATTATCTCATGGTATTAACTCATGGGAATGGTCCCCAAGCAGGGAATTTATTAATCCAACAAGAAGAAGGAAGTAATCTCGTCCCATCCATGCCCTTGGATGTGGTAGATGCCATGACTCAAGGTGAAATTGGATATATGTTTCAAAATCAATTGCAAAATGCGTTTCATCGAGATGGAAGAGATATTCCCATTGCATCACTGATTACCCAAATGCTTGTGGATGAAAATGATCCTGATTTTCAAAACCCTTCTAAACCGGTGGGGCCATTTTATTCAAAAGATGTTGCTTTAGAATTACAAGAATCAAAAGGGTATGTGGTTAAGGAAGTGAGATCGGGGACTGATAAAAATTGGCGGCGTGTAGTACCATCTCCTGCACCGATCGGTTTAGTAGAAGCTAAAGTTATTCGCACATTGGTTGGAAAACGCGTCATTGTTATTACGTCTGGTGGTGGCGGAATTCCTGTCATGAAACAACCCAACGGTGAATTGACAGGTATCGAAGCAGTTATTGATAAGGATATGGCTGGGCAAAAGTTGGCTGATGTTGTGGATGGGGACATATTTCTTGTTCTTACAGACGTGGATCATGTTTATGTGAATTATGGAAAATCAGACGAAAAACCAGTTAGAAAATTGACAATTGTAGAAGCAAAAAAACATTTAGCAGACGGGCAATTCCCCGAAGGAAGTATGGCGCCTAAAATACGCGCCTGTATTGCTTTCGTAGAAAATGGGGGAGAGCGTGCCATTATAACGTCCATTAACCAAGCGGTAGATGCGTTGAATGGCAACGCTGGTACCGAAATTATTTTGAATTAAAAGGATAAAAATGACCATGAATAATCAAGTTTTAGAAAATACAATCAATCTTTGTCGGGAAAGGAATATATTACTTCCCACCTATAAACAGATGAAAAATCCTGAACTTATTCCGGATAAAATAAAGCAAGAGTTAACTGAAATTGGACTATGGGATGTAAATCCGCGAAACTTGTTTCGGATTACATGGAAGAATGAACCAGTATCATCCGGTGGTGGATTTGGAAATGCAAATTATTTGGAAGTACCTAAAGAAATAACAGGCGTAAAAGCACGTATTTTTGTTTTATTGGGTAAGTATTTTCCAACAGGAGCGCATAAAGTTGGTGCTACTTTTGGCCCATTAGTCCAAAGGCTTATAACAGGTGAATTTGATCCAACCCATCAAAAAGCATTATGGCCATCTACAGGGAATTATTGCCGTGGCGGTTCTTTTAATTCGGCATTACTGGGGTGTGGTTCTGTGTCTGTTTTGCCGGAAGAAATGAGTAAAGAACGATTTGATTGGTTAGAAGATATAGGATCAGAAGTTCACCGTACTCCGGGCAGTGAGAGCAATGTGAAAGAAATTTATGATAAAACGAAGGCTTTAAAAGCAGAACGTGGAGACGATTTAGTTGTTTTAAACCAATTTGAAGAAATATCCAACCCATTCTGGCATTATCATGTTACAGGTGGTGCAATGGAAGATGTTTATGAACTAAACAAAACAAATAATTCAAAATTTAGTGGATTGTTTTTAACGCAAGGATCAGCGGGTACATTGGGAGCTGGGGATTATTTAAGAACAAAATTCCCTGCCATGAAGATTGCAGCGGGTGAAGCGCTCCAATGTCCAACATTACTTTATAATGGATATGGCGCACATCGTATTGAAGGAATTGGTGATAAGCATGTTCCATGGATCCATAATATGAAAAATATGGATATGGTGATTGGGATTGATGATAATATTTCGATTAATCTCATGCGATTATTTAATGAACCAACAGGATTGGATTTCTTGAAGGAAAAAGGAATTGATCCGGAAGTAGTGGACAAACTTCACTTATTGGGCATTTCCGGTATTGCTAATCTTGCCGGTGCCATTAAAATGGCAAAATATTATGAATTTAATGAAAATGATACAGTCTTTACCGTGGGAACCGATTCCATGGAAATGTATGGTTCACGGTTAGTGGAAGAGCGCCAAAAACATGGGAATTATTCTACCCAAAATGCGGCCGTTGATTTTGAAGCAAAACTCATGGGACTGGATTCAGAAGGTGTAATGGAATTATCCTATTATGACAAAAAACGGATGCACAATTTGAAATACTTCACTTGGATTGAGCAGCAAGGAAAAACAGTGGAAGAATTGGATGAACAATGGTATGATGATTCCTATTGGAGTAAATCATTTAACCAACAAGATATGTGGGATGATATGATTACTGAATTCAATGAAAAAACCGGATTAGCCAAGGAATATGTTTAGCCGCAAAGGGAATAATGGATTATTGGATCGTTGGATTAATGGAATAAAAAACAAATGATGATTTCTGACTATATTGGATTAAAGTGTGTTTCTTGTGGAGAAAATTCTTCGCAGGATCACTTTCAATATACATGTGAATCATGTGGTGAAAACTTGGATGTTATTTATGATTATTCAAGTATCAATAATAATTGGTCTAAAGATGAATTAAGGGATAATACAAACCGTTCCATTTGGCGATTTCTTCCCCTTTTACCCGTGAAAGAAAAGCCGGAGAATACATCCATCCAAATCGGCGGAACTCCGTTAGTTGAATCGAATCAATTGGCAAAAGAATTAGGCGTAAAGAATATTTGGTTAAAAGATGATACACGCAATCCATCGGGATCATTAAAAGATCGGGCTACGGAAGTAGGTATCCGGCATGCGAAAGAATTAGGCTACAAAACAATGGTTGCAGCATCTACCGGAAATGCAGCCGCGTCATTAGCGTGTTTATCTGCAGTCCATAAAATGGAAGCAATTATTTTTGCTCCTTCATCTGCTCCACCGGCTAAACTCACCCAAATATTACAATATGGGGCAAAATTGTTCCCTGTTGATGGCAGTTATGATGATGCATTCGATTTAGCCGCGGATGTGGTCAAAGAAACCGCTTGGTACTCCCGCAGTACAGGAATTAATCCCATCTTATCCGAAGGAAAGAAAACGGTTGCCTTGGAGATAGCAGAACAATTGAATTGGGAAATGCCGGACCAAGTATTTGTGCCGGTTGGCGACGGCTGTATTATTGGTGGCGTTTATAAAGGATTTTATGATTTATTTCAATTGGGATGGATTGATAAAATTCCAAAAATAATAGCCGTTCAAGCAGAAGGATCTTCAGCCATTGTGGATGCCTTGGGCACCGGAAAAATTTCTCCTGTAAAAGCTGAAACGATTGCAGACAGTATATCCGTGGATTTACCCCGAGATGGATTAAAGGCGCTCCGAGCAGTTACAGATAGTGGCGGATATGGACAAAAAGTAACGGATGATAAAATGTTAGATGCGCAACATATTTTGGCTAAATCAACCGGACTTTTTGCAGAGCCGGCGGCAGCAACAGGTTTTGCGGGGTTAATACAGGCGGCTAAAAACGGAAAAATATCATCTGATGAAACGGCGGTCGTTTTAGTAACCGGAACAGGATTGAAAGATATTAATTCAGCACAGCAATTGGTGAAAATCCCAAATTCAATTTCACCGGATTTAACATCTTTTAAAGACAGATGGAATCAGAATAATGGCTGATCAAATGTATTCAATCATTGTTACGGTGAACGGCCAATCCATTTCTGCCGATGTTTCGACAGAATTGAGATTATTAGACTTCCTTCGATATGAGTTGGATTTAACCGGCGCCAAGGAAGTATGTGGTGAAGGTGAATGTGGTGCATGTACAGTCGTGCTTAATGGAAAAACAGTTAATTCCTGTCTCATTCTTGCAGTAGAAGTGGACGGAGCTGAAATAACGACTATCGAAGGTCTTTCAAACAATGGTTTGCTTAATGAAATGCAGAATGCATTTGTAGATCACCATTCTGTTCAATGTGGCTATTGTATTCCGGGTATGGTTTTGACGGGTGAACAAATAATTAAAGATCATAAAAATCCAAGCCGTGAAACGATTAAAGAAGAATTGGCGGGGAATATCTGTCGCTGTACCGGATATCAGAAAATTGTGGATGCGATTGAGTTTGCCGCAGATAAACGCTGAAAAACACAGATAATATGGAATTAAAACATAACGAAATAACGGATAAAATTATTAAAGCTTTTTATGAAGTTTATAATGAGTTAGGCTTTGGTTTTTTAGAAGCCGTATATGAAAAAGCGCTATTTATTGTTTTAAATGATTTTGGATTAGATGTAGAACAACAAAAGAAAATAAATGTTTATTTCAGAAATCAAATCATTGGTGTTTACGTGGCAGATCTTATCGTAAACCAAAAGGTTATCATAGAAATCAAAGCTGTTAAAAGATTAGCTGCTGAACATGAAGCTCAATTATTGAATTATTTAAGATCCACGGAGATTGAAGTAGGATTATTAGTCAATTTTGGTGCGCAATTAAAATTCAAACGGTTTGTATTTGATAACAATAGAAAAGAAATCGGTGTTAATCTGCGTTAATCCGTGGCTATTAAATAATGAAATATTTTGCTCCCAATTCGATGGATGAATTAAAGACTCTTTTTCAAACAAATGAAAATGGTTCCGTTTTAGCAGGCGGAACAGATGTTCTCCCAAGGTGGCAGGACAATCCAAAATTAAAACCGGATGTATTGATAGATATTAAAAAAATCAAGGAATTGAGTGGTATTCGTGAATCCGAAAATGAGATTATCATTGGACCATTAACCACTGTTCAAGAAATAAAAAAATCCAAAATAATTCAAACTGAATTCAGTGCATTAACTGAAGCAGCCAGTCAATTCGGCGGTGTTCAAATTTGCCACCGGGCAACCATTGGCGGTAATATTTGCAATGCATCACCGGCTGGCGATCTTTTGCCGGGACTCTATGCTCATAATGCAAATATTGGGATAATGGGTCCGAACGGAAATAGATCCATGTCCATATCTGATTTTATTATTGGCGTTGGAAAAACAGCTTTAGAAAAAGGCGAAATTGTATCGGAAATCCATTTGCCAAGAAAAGGTGAGAAATCTCTGTTTTATAAATTAGGATTACGGCAATCCATGGCTATTGCAGTTGTCAATTTTGCGATTGCCTATGAAAAGGATAATGCAAACAATCTCAAATCATTGACCATTGCTGCCGGTTCAGTTGCACCTACGATTGTTTATTTGGAATCATTAACCAATGCCATAATGAATGGTGAAAATTTAGATGGAGCAATCCAACTTGTAGATGAAGATATATCTCCGATTGATGATATTCGGACTTCAGGGGCTTATCGAAGCACTGCTCTCAAAAATGTTTTAAAACACACAATCAAAGAAATATATGTCAGATAAACTTTATCCCATAGAATTACGTCATTTGCTGAAATGGATTCTTAAAGAAGAAAAACATGGAAGCATATTTGGAATCACAAAAGACTTATTTTTTCAACCGAAAGAATCAGATGTTTTTCGGATGAAACGATACGGCCAGCTCATGGAAACGCCCATTGGAGTGGCGGCGGGACCCCATACCCAAATGTCTCAAAATATTATTTTATCTTGGCTCATGGGTGCACGCTATATCGAGCTCAAAACCATTCAAACATTGGATGAATTGGAAGTCTCAAAACCATGTATTGATATGCAAGATGAAGGCTATAATTGCGAATGGTCTCAAGAATTAAAGTTGCACCAATCCTATTCAGAATATTTGAATGCGTGGATTATTCTTCATATTTTAAAAGATAAATATGGTTGGGGATCTCATTCTGATTTAGGTGGGATATTTAATATGAGTGCCGGATATGATTTAGCGGGAATCAAAAACGCAAATGTACAAGAATTTCTAAACTTAATGGAAAATGGCCAACAGGAATTAGACAAACGATTAAATGAAATATCGGACATTTATCCAAATGTGAAAAACTTAAATATTCCTGCTCAAATGTCAAATAATCTCACATTATCTACAATGCACGGTTGTCCGCCGGATGAAATTGAAGCTATTGGGACTTATCTGATTGAAGAAAGAAAGTATCATACTACCGTAAAACTGAATCCAACATTGTTGGGTCCCGATCAACTTCGAGATATTCTAAACAATCACCTTGGATATAAAGATGTGACCGTGCCCGATGAAGCGTTTGGCCATGATTTAAAATATCCGGATGGCCTAAAACTGATTCGCAATTTGCAATCAAAAGCAGATGAAAATGGTGTCGATTTTGGGTTGAAACTCACAAATACATTAGAAGTAGAAAATCATAAACCCATTTTCCCGGAACAGGAAAATATGATGTACTTGAGTGGTCGAGCTCTTCACCCGATTAGCATCCATGTTGCAGCAAAACTTCAAAATGAATTTAAAGGCGCATTGGATATATCCTTTTCTGCCGGCATGGATGCGTTCAATGTGTCCGATGTTTTGGCAGCGAATATAAAACCAATCACTGTTTGCACAGATATTCTGAAACCGGGTGGTTATACACGATTGGCTCAATATTTATTTGAAATTAATGAGCGATTCCAGGATAAGGATGCATCTTCAATTGATGATTATATATTAAATAAATCCGGGAATTCAGATGTAAAACAAGGTGGATTAAACAACCTAAATAATTATGCCAATATTGTTTTAGGACAATCTGCTTATCAGAAAGATAACAAGCATTTTGATTCTATTAAGACAAACCGAACATTGACTGCCTTTGATTGTGTGCAGGCGCCGTGCATCGAAAATTGTGCGACGGATCAGGAAATTCCTGAATATTTGCATCAAGTGGCAAAAGGTGATTTTAATGCTGCTTATGAAACAATTTTAGAGACAAATCCCATGCCGGGTGTTACGGGGTCCGTTTGTGACCATTTATGTCAGCAAAAATGTACGCGAAATAATTTAGACAGTACATTGCTCATAAGAGAAATAAAACGATTTGCTCAAGAAAATGGCTCTTTCGAACCACTTAAACCTAATTCAACAAATGGAAAGAAAGCAGCCATTGTAGGCGCCGGACCTTCAGGGCTTTCCTGTGCATATTTTTTAGCGTTAGATGGGTTTGAAGTGAATATTTATGAATCAAAACCATTTTCCGGTGGCATGATTTCTGATGCAATTCCTGTATTTCGATTGACGGATGAAAGTATTCAGAATGATATTGATTTGGTGAAATCAGTGGGAGTAGAAATCCATTACAATTCAACTGTAGATAAAAAGATGTATGAATCACTGGTAGCAAATAATGATACCATTTATCTGGGAGCCGGAGCACAGAATAATAAAAAATTACATATTGAAGGTGAAGAACTTCCCAATGTTATGGAGCCATTGTCATTCTTATCTAAAGTACGGCGGGGCGAAATAAATGAATTGGGCGGACAGGTAGCCGTAATTGGTGGCGGGAATACAGCCATGGATGCAGCGAGAACTTCGCGTCGTTTGGGGGCAGATGTTACTATTGTGTATCGCAGAACTATGAAAGAAATGCCTGCAGATATCGAAGAAATAGTGGCTGCACTTGATGAAGGAATCCAGTTATTAGAACTTACTTCTCCTGAAAAAATCAGTCGAAATGATATTGGCAGTGCTACGTTAACTTGCTCTAAAATGGAATTAGGACACGTGGACGATAGTGGACGAGCAAAACCTGTGAAATTGGATGGATCTGACTTTGATTTAGATTTTGACATCATTATTCCGTCCATTGGCCAAGATATTGCATTTGATTTTCTTTCTTGGGATGATTTAAGTATAAACCCAGAAACAAACGAAACGAAAATCCCTAACGTATTTGCCGGTGGTGATGTGGTTCGTGGAGCTTCGTCGGTTATTAATGCTGTGGGGGACGGTCGAAAAGCTGCACTCAATATGATACAAGCTTTTGGTAGTCAGAATGTTAACTCAAATACAACTACGTTGCGTTTAGATAAATTTGAATATCAGAAAAAAATGGCCTTTCGTGAAAATGGGTTAACGACACCCCATTTAAATCCCGATGAACGTATAAATTTTGATTTGGTCACTCGAACCTTGACAAAAGATGAAGCAATGGCAGAAGCGGATCGATGTCTTTATTGCGACGATGTATGTGATGTTTGTGTCAGCGTTTGCCCGAATTTGGCCAACCTATCTTATATGGCAAAGTCAAAAGAATATCCTATAGTTTCAGTCATAAAAACGAGTGATGGATTTGATGAAAATAAACTGGGAATATTTAAACTATCTCAAGAACCGCAAATTGTGAACATTGGTGATTTTTGCAATGAATGTGGAAATTGCACCACATTTTGCCCAACGTCTGGGGACCCATATAAGACTAAACCGCAATTCTATCTTTCTAAACAGACGTATGATTTAGAAGAAAAAGGATATTGGTTGGACGGGGAAACTCTTTTTAATAAAGATAATGGAGTTGAATCATCTCTCACACTATCAAATGGGACATATCATTATCAAACAGATGAAATAAATATTAAAATGGATTCATCCAATTATGAAATTCAATCAGCTATATTTATTAATGGACAGGAAAAAATGGAATTATCCAATTTAACAAAAATGATAGTATTATTTGAAAATTTGAAGGATTTTCCGTTGTTGAATTAATAAGTATAAATACACCATATACTATAGGTGATATGGTAGTATAGTACTATATTCCATAGAAAATATGGTAGTGAAAAAAGTTAATTATGAAAAGATATATAACGAAATTAATCAGGGATGAGTTAAATCATCCGAACAAAAAGGTCGTTTTGCTCCTTGGTCAACGGCGTGTAGGAAAGACGTATGAGCTAAAACGATTGCAGAAAGAGAGTCAATCAGTTTTCTTTTTTGATATGGAAGATGTTGACCATCAATCGGTACTGACTCCGTCGATAAAACAATTGGAACGAGTATTGGGAAGTAAAGAAAATTCATCAACACTATTAATTGATGAAATTCAGTATTTAGAAAAATCCGGTTCCATTTTAAAATTACTTTATGACCATTTTCCTAATTTAAAAATTGTGGCCACAGGATCTGCATCTTTTCTCATGATGAAAAATATCGGAGACAGTCTTTATGGCAGATATTTCACATTTCCTATTTTCCCTTTGACAGTCAGAGAAATAATAGGAGAAATCGAAAATGAATCATTCTCTGTGGGGCAATTCCAAAAACAGATTTATAAACCGCAAATAGATGCACTTATAGAGAATCTTTTACTATTTGGCTCTTTACCGGAAATTATACAACAAGAATCACATAATCGAAAGAAAGATGTTTTATTACAATATGTAGATAATTTGATTTTTAAAGATATATTTGAAATTGAACGCATTCAATATCCAAAAATATTTAGACAATTGCTCCAACTCTTGGCTCTTCAAATTGGACAATTAGTTAATCCAAATGAATTATCCAGTGTTTTGGGGATTAACAGAAAAACGGTTCTTGAATATATTTTATTATATGAAAAATTTCACCTTATTTATATTTTGCGTCCATACTTTAAAAATAAACGTAAAGAAATTATAAAGTCATTTAAAATTTATTTCACCGATTTAGGAATTCGAAATGGTGTGGTTAAAGATTTTAAAAATTTGCAATTAAGAAACGATGTTGGTGTCATGTTTGAAAATGTAGTGGTCACGTCATTTCTGGCGAATATTCAGTATCTAAAATCACCTTATGAAATTTATTTTTGGAGAAATCAAAATAAAGCAGAAGTAGATTTGGTATTACATCATACCGAAGATGATACACTTACACCCATCGAAATAAAATGGACCAAAACCAAAATGCCCCCCAAATCATTCAGCAATTTATATAGTAAAAAAATCAAAGAATCTTTCTGCATAAATAAAGATAATTTTTGGATGTTTATTTAATG
>JACKQG010004425.1_pt1 | contig 16306 bp, 12 predicted proteins | sample 8237621 | NCBI WGS metagenome assembly JACKQG01 (sample SAMN15677084, study PRJNA649215) | marine metagenome | biome: marine; feature: Black Sea; material: saline water; isolation source: suspended particulate matter (SPM) from the Black Sea western gyre | collected 2013-06-09/2013-06-10 | depth...
ACTGAAACTAGTCTCCTGCAATTGGCCGGTTTTATTTTGTTTATCGCCCTCGGGATAGCTTTTTGCCGATTTTTGTGGCGCTATCTGGTCATTGGTTTTTCCCGCCTGCTGGAGCGTGATTTAAGAGACTGGATGATGTCCCATCTTCTGACTCTTGATGCCAGATTTTTTAAACGGCATCCTACAGGCGAAATCATGGCCCTTTCCTCCAACGATCTTGCCGCAGTCCAGCTGGCATGCGGCATGGGGCTCATTGCCTTTGTCGATGCCGTGGTGATGACTATTGCCGCCCTCTCCTTCATGGCCTATATCAATCCAACGCTGACGCTTATTGCTGTGGCGCCCATGCCTGTGCTGGCATGTGTGACCCGGCTCCTTTCTTCGCGCCTTCATAGACGGTTTAAAAAAGTCCAGGAGCAGTTTTCAAAACTGACTGAATTTGCCAGAAGTGCTGTCACCTCAATTCATCTGGTTAAAGCCTATACCCAGGAGGCCTCCCAGGCCCGCGAATTTGACCGCATGGGAAGAGATTATATCCGTCACAATCTGAAAGTTGCTGTTGTCCAGGGCATTCTTTTCCCTTTTTCCGGACTTATTGCCAATAGCTGTCTGCTCTTGATTCTTTTTTTTGGCGGGCGTTTGACTATTCAGGGGACAATCACTCTTGGGGATTTTATCGCTTTTATATCCTATCTCTTCATGCTTACCTGGCCAATGATGGCCATTGGCTGGGTGGCCAATCTTTTTCAGCGGGGAGCAACATCATTGGGCCGTATTCAGCATATTCTGGAGGCGAAATCAGAATTGCAAGCTATTCCTGTCGGGGGCAAGCCACTGGATCGAGTCACTGAAATTACGCTGAATCATCTCTCTTTTGCCTATCCGGACCAGGAAGAAAGGGTTCTGGAAGATATTCATCTTCACATATCTCCCGGCCTTATCGGGGTAGTAGGCAAGACAGGTTCGGGGAAAACAACATTGTGTAATATCCTGACCCGCCTCTATCCGGTTGCCGACGGCACATTTTTTCTCGACAACAGGGATGTGAACACATTGCCGCTTTCCAAGGTCCGGGGGAGTATTGCCTATGTGCCCCAGGACACAATGCTTTTTTCCGACACCATCCAGTTCAACATTTCATTGGGGAGGGAGGATGCATCACTTTCGCAGATACAGGAGGTGGCCCGGGCAGCAGCCGTCCATGATGAGATTATGGCTCTCGAAGGCGGATACCAGGCCCGAATTGGAGAGAGAGGCGTCAAACTCTCAGGGGGTCAGCGTCAGCGCATAGCCTTGGCGCGGGCACTCATTCTTGACCGGCCGGTGATTATTATTGACGATGGCCTTTCAGCTGTCGATATGAAAACAGAACACGCCATTATTCAATCCATCGCGTCCTACCTGAAGGATCGAATGTGTATAATCGTTTCACACCGGGTGGCACCCCTTGTTGCCGCCCGGGAAATTCTTGTTATGGACAAGGGGAGCATTGTTGCGCACGGAACCCATCAGGATCTTCTTGAAAAGAGTGACTTTTATGCGGCAATCTACAGGCATCAGTCCATAGCCCGGGAAAAAGGGGAATAGGCTGATGCGATACGGATACGGATATTTTGAGGAGGATCATCTCGGTCAGGTTGCCGACACCGGCCTGTGGCGCAGGGTGATTGCCTACTCATGGCCCCACAGGAGAAAACTCGCTGTGGCAATTCTTCTTTCTTTTGTCATTACCGCAGCAAGCCTTGCTCTGCCCTACATGATTCGTCTCGGGATAGACAGCTATATAGTCAATACTCAACTGGAGACGGCTGAACGTGTCAGCGGCCTTGCCGGTCTGGCCTGGCTCTTTGTCGGTGCTGTCATTGTCGGATTTGCAGCTAATTTTTTTCAGGTTGTTATTCTCGAGTGGACCGGCCAGACCATCATGCACCAGATGCGCCAGCAGCTTTTCCGGCATATGATGGGACTTGATATTTCCTTTTTCAACAATAATCCGAAAGGAAAACTGGTGACCCGTCTTACCAATGATATACAGAATATGCATGAGATGTTTACCTCTGTCATTGTCACCCTTTTCAATGACTCGATCAAACTCATTGGGATTCTGGGCATCCTGTTTTGGATGAACTGGCGCCTGGCGCTCCTGCTGAGTCTCCTCCTGCCGCTTATTGCAGGCAACACCCTGTGGTTCAGCCGTCTGGCACGAGATGCCTTCCGCACTATCAGAACACATGTCGCCAGGATTAACGCCTCTCTTCAGGAGTCGATTTCAGGTATTTCAGTGATCCAGCTCTTTCTGCGGGAAACTGATACCGCTGCGAAATTTGCCGATCTCAACAACGCCTATTTGCGCAGCAACCTGTATCAGATTAAGATTTTTGCCATTTTTATGCCGGCAATCGAACTGTTCAGTGCCATTGCGACAGGGTGTATTATCTGGTACGGGGGTGGTGAAGTCATTCGCGATAATTTGACAATAGGTGAGCTTGCAGCATTCATAGCTTATATGCGTCTTTTCTTTCAGCCAATCCGGGAGCTTTCCCAGAAGTATTCCATTGTGCAGTCTGCACTGGCTTCAGCGGAGCGGATTTTCCAGCTCCTGGATATCTCTCCGGCTATTTCTCCGGTGGAGCCGCAGAAGGGCAAAGCAGACATGCAGGGGGCCGTTGTCTTTCGCGGGGTCTGTTTTGGATATGATGCCGAACAGGAAATCCTCCATGATGTCTCCTTTTCAGTTTCGCCGGGGCAGACTCTTGCTATTGTCGGGGCAACCGGGGCTGGCAAATCGACGATCGTTAATCTTCTCGAGCGATTTTATGAGCCGGACAGCGGCGATATCCTCATTGATGGCCAGGATCTTCGCTCTCTTGATACTGGCTGGCTCCGGAGACAGGTTGGCCTGGTCATGCAGGATATTTTTATTATCCCGGGGAGTATACGGGAAAACATCCTGCTTGACAGGGAGATGGATGATGACGCCCTGGGGGAAATCATAGCCAAATCCCAGCTCAGGAATCTTATCCGTCAGCTGCCGGACGGTCTTGAGACAAGAATAGGTGATGGCGGAGTTGATCTCTCTTCGGGCCAGAAACAGCTTTTGACTTTTGCCCGGGTCCTGGCTCGTAACCCGAAACTGCTCATTCTCGATGAGGCGACTTCCAGTGTTGATTCGGCCACGGAAATGCTGATTGACCGTGCTGTTCAGTCCACCCTGGCCAATCGCACCAGCATTGTCATAGCCCACCGGCTCTCTACAATCCGCAGTGCTGATACCATTCTGGTCATGGATCAGGGGGAAATAGTTGAACGCGGCAGCCATACCGGGTTAATAAGTAAAGGGGGACTGTATACACATCTCCATAATCTGCAGTTGGCAAGGAGCAGGGAAGATATTTCTTCTTGAAAGATTTATGAAAAAGAAACTTGATCATTTTATAAAAAAGTATGCGAAGAAGCAGGAAGGCCTTCAGGGAATCGGAGACCTGGACCTTATCGAAGCCGTGGAAAAAGACTATCAGGCATGGTTTTTGTCCAGTGTTATCAGCGAGATAGAAAATATTCTGGCAATTGATCACCGTCTGCCTGTCCGGGAAATCCTCGAGCTGGCAGCGCAGCGCATTGTCAAGGAGCTTTCAGCCGTAGCCGCCACCATTCGGGTTCTGGACCCGGATTCGCCGCGGATGGTCAGTTCCGGAGCCGCCGGAATATCCGGCCATGACATGGAGTCGGCCGTGGATGTGCAGGATTCCATATCCGGTCGGGTCACCCAGGAAAAACGGGTTATTTCCGTGGCCAGCATTGCCAACGATCCATTGTATAAGAATAAGGATCTGGCAACAGAACGGGGGTTTCATTCGCTGCTGGCGGTTCCGCTTATCCTGCCGACCCCGACATCTTCCGGGAACAGTATTCTCGGGACCATCCAGATATATTATACAGATGACAATCGCCAGTTCGATGCCCTTGAGATTGTCCATGCGGAACTTTTGGCCAGAAGAATAAGTTTCGTTCTTGCCAAAAAGAAAATTTTTGACCTTGAAGAACTCAACCTCCGCAAAGAGACCATCGTCAATAAAATCTTTGTCAAATTGAGCCGCAAGGAAAACATCAAGCTCAAGGATCTCTTTGTCCTCCTTATCCCGGAACTGCAGGAACTCCTGAATATACAGAGCTGTGCATTGTTTACTGTTTCAGACGACCAGCAGTACATCAACCTGGAAACAGCATATCCTCTGGATGATTGTTACTTCGATGTCGGTCATACCTTCACGGTTGCGCATCATGCTTATTTTGAGGCTGTAATCAGCGGGAAGGAAGAATACGGAGACTGGCCATTCGAACGGATAACCCAATCATACTTACTGATCAAGAATCCCTCCAGGAGCAGCCTGATCAGCAGCGATATGAATACGTTCATTGCTGAGCGCCATATCCACTCCATACTTCTGATACCCTTGTATGTTGACGGGCAGGTGAGTCATCTTCTGGCCTTTTATGCCACCGACCAAAAAGAAATTTTCTCTGATGATGAAATAGAGCTGCTGATTTTCTTTGGCAAGGAGATCATCAAGGCCACTCGACTGGAGTTTATGAGTGATGTCCTGCATGACATCAAGAACCCGGCCATAGCGGTGGCCGGATTTGCCAATCGCGCCCGCAGACTTCTGCAGAGTGATGATGTCGAAGCGGTCAGAGACAAACTGACGGCCTATCTCGATATCATAGCCTCGGAATCATCACGAATGCAGGATCTGGCCCTTGCCATGGCCGGAGAGGGCCGGGAGGAGGTGGTCAATCTGGCTGAAGTTGCTGAACAGCGATGGCAGATTGTTGAGGAGGTTATCCAGGATCCGGCTCTGCGGCATGTAAAAGTAATAAAGCCTGACTGTCAGGAAAACATGCTGGTCTTTTGTCCCCGCTTCGGATTGGAACGGATTGTAGACAACCTTTTGGGGAATGCCGCTCGTGCTGTTCCTGGAGAAGGAGGAAGTATTGGCCTGCGCTGTTATCAGGAGGAAGGGAAGGTCTTTCTGTCTGTTGAAAATACCGGAGAGATTGCGCCAGAACAACTGGAGGCTATGCAGAAAGGCGCGGTCAAGGGGAGAGGGCTCAGTATAATTGATCGTTTTGTCCATGCAAACCATGGAGGCATCAAGATTGAAGTAGGTAATGGAGCGACCCGTTTTATCATCTCATTCCCTCTGGCCTCGACGTAAATGCAAGACCTGATGTGTGAGATGCCGGACGAAAACCTGATGCTAATGGTATACACCGGAACAGCCTGTTAAGACACACAATCCTTTACCGCCTCAGCAATTGTGGGAAACTGAAACGTGAAATCACTCTGAAGCAGGCGTTCAGGCAGAACGTGTTGTCCTCCGGTCAGAACGGTTGCTCCCTCGCCGAAATGGAGCTTGAGGATTAGGCGGGGGACCCGGAAAATTGTCGGCCGGCATAATGCCTTGCCCAGGGCCTTTGTCAATCCTCTGTTTGTTGTCGGATTGGGCGAGGTCAGGTTGTATACCCCGTTAAATGATGGTGTCGTTATTGCAGTTACATAGGCCTGCGTGAGGTCTTCGATATGGATCCATGAAAAAGCCTGGAGCCCGCTGCCGATGTGGCCGCCAAGTCCTAGCCTGAAAGGAAGAAGCATCTGCTGGAGGGCTCCACCGTTTTTGCCCAGGATAACACCGAAACGGAAGATCATCGTTCGAATACCAAGGCGTTCTGCCTTCATTGCCTCTTCTTCCCATTTTTGAGAAAGATTTCCCAGGAAATTATCGGCCTGCACGAAGTGTGTCTCTGTATGATGGCCATGGTCAGCATAGAAACCAATGGCTGATGTTGAAATGAAGGCCTCAGGCTTCCTGGTCATTTCGCTGCAGGCCTCGACGAGTTTTCTGGTGACATTAATCCGGCTGTCAAACAGGATTTTTTTGTAGCCTGCGGTCCAGCGTTTTATTATCGGAGCTCCAGCCAGGTTTATGATGACATCGGCGTTCTGTATTTTACGGGCCAGATCACTGGCCGGTGCCTTGAAATCTTCTCTGGCAAGAGGAATAACAGACCAGCCTTTTTGCTGCAGAAACTCACAGAGCCTTTTACCAACAAAACCTGTTGAGCCGCTCAGGGCAATGGTATGTTTGTTTTTGTCGGCCATGGTTGACAATCTCGTAAAAAGTCTCGGGATGGCTAAGTAAAAAGTTTGATATAGAAGGCGTAGCAATTTTTCAGATACGAGGCCATACAAGTGGTATGCCGAGTGCCTGAAAAATTGCTACAATGCAGTAGATCGGACTTTTTACGACGCCATCATGGTTATCATCCCGATAAAGAACGGCCTGTGTCAGTGACTGCATGGAACTGTCGCTGCCGACCGTTATTCGTCTGTTGCTATTCCCTTTTTTGCCAGATCTTTGAGGACTTTTTTTATCTGTTCCTCATTGCAGTCATCAATAAGATATACATTTTTCGTTCCATCGTTGAACTCGAGGACGAATCGTCTTTCAATGTCCATGTATGCTCTTTTAATATAATCCTTGTCGAGCCAGGGTTTCAGTTCCGCCATAAAATCATTCAAGCTGCATGTTTTCATTGTGTTCCCTCCAGAGTTTTAGCGATATTTCATTGAGCCTCTTGCAAAATGCCAGTATGTGTCATTCCGAATACCCGTAGGGCATAAACTCCGTGAGGAATCTTAACTGTTTGATTTTATAAGATTTCCCCATTCTATCGAAATGACAGATGGTGCTTATTACTAATTTTGCAAGAGCCTCCATTATCTGAATATTCTATTTTTAATATTGGCTTTGGTTATCTTTACTCTTAAGTTAATCATAAGGGCTGCTTAAGGCAATAGTAGGAAAAGAGAGAAAAATGATAGAAAATACTGTTGTTGTGCTCGCTGGATGGCTTGCACATGGAGTGAACACAGGGGGGGAATCAATCAGGAAACAAAGTCGGACCCTGTGCGATCCCTTTCATTTAAGTTGTTTTTAAGCTGGTTCTGCTGAGTCAATTCCGGGTCGCCCGGGTCAAGACAGCGAAAAGTCAGGGAGTAGGCATTCTGGTGGAATGATTTTTTGATTTCAACGGGTACAAAGTGCTTGTCGAGGGCATCACAGTACTTGAGAGCTTCTGACATGATAGTTTTTTCGGCTCTGAAATCACCGGTGGAGTCTTTGATTTTTATTTGATGGGTATCCAGCCGGAGAAAAGAAACAAGGTGAGGATGCAGGGCGCATCCATTGAGAGAGAATAAAACAAGAAGCACGAATGCTTTTTTTATGATCCCGTTCTTGTCCATGTCGGCCAACTTTATGGATTCATTTTCAGGTTTACGTGTAACCATGACACGAACAGTATTCTGCGTTTATCGGCGGCAATGGGAGAGCTCTGGAGGTGAGCAGACTACCATTTAAGGCTTGAAATAACGCGATGATTGGCCCGTGCAATTGAACTGCTGACGTTTTCAAATTTAATTATCTGGGCAATCCTGTCATTTCTGTCATATGTCACTTCGTATGTGATCTTATCCCCGTCAAAGGTTGCCTCAAGAGGAGTACCGAGAACTTCCCAGAGGCCATGGGTCAGGACGTCGGCAACAACATGCAGAATTGCCCTGCCCGCTTTTGCGCCAGTGCTGTAACCCTGGACAAAAGAAAATTTATCATATTCCCTTCCATCGCCATCAACTCCAGACGAGACAGGGTCTCCGAATTCCGCAATTAAAAGATCTCTTGTGGTTCCAACCTTCAGGAGTTCAACATTTTTCAATCCTGGCTGGGTTGCGGCCATGTAAACGGAGCAGCCGGTATTGAGCAGGAGAGTTGCGCAAACAAGAAGAATACATATATTTTTTAACATAATTTTCCGTCCTTTTCGGGTTCGAGGTCGAGATTTAAATATTTATATTTTATGGTACAACATTTGACAGGTGTCTGGCAAGCGTGGTTACAGGTAAATACCACATTGTTTCGAACTTCTGTATACTTCTTTATTACCTAAGAGACAAAAGAGAGTCAAAAGATTTTTGCCTTCCTGGCAGTGACAAAGTGTTTTTTGAAAGGGTAGGTGCCGGTAACAGGTTGTTATCAGGAGTTATTATTGACTATGTTCCGGTTTATGGGTATTTCTGTATAAATGCACTGCGGGCGACGGTCCTACTCATTGTGTGGAGTCCGTCTTTGAGGGTGCCTGCTGACTTTTTTATCGATTTATTCAGGTCTTTCTCCAGGGAGGGTCTGAATGAGAAATTCCTCCTGGCTCAAGGAATACAGAAATGAATGAAGAATTAGCGACTCTGCAGAAAGTGTACAGTTTCGTTGCTGAGTTCCTGGTGAGATACAGTTTCCAGATTGTCGGTGCCATTATTATTCTGATCATAGGTTTCAAGCTGGCAGGCTGGCTCGGCAGGCTGGTGATCGGTTTCTGTGAAAAGCATGACCTTGATATTACCCTGTCAAGGTTTCTGGGGAATGTAGTCAAAGTCCTTGTTTTGACCTTTGTCATTATTATTGCCATCGGCAAATTCGGGATATCTATTGCTCCATTCATTGCTGCTCTCGGGGCCCTCGCTTTCGGCAGCAGCTTTGCACTCCAGGGGCCGTTGTCAAATTATGGTGCCGGGTTGTCCATTATCCTTAGCAGGCCCTTTATCGTCGGCAATACCATATCCGTCCAGGGGGTGAGCGGTGTGGTGGATGAGATTCGTCTGGCGGCTACAATTTTGTCCACCGAAGATGGCGAGCAGATTACTATTCCGAACAAACATATTGTCGGTGAAATAACCCTCAATTCTTTTGAAAACAGAATTGTCGAATCGATAGTCGGAATTTCCTATGGTGATGATCCCCAAAAAGCGGTGGATGTGTTAACGGAGACTCTGGCCGGGATTCCGGAGGTTGTCCAGGATCCGCCGCCGCAGATCGGTCTGGATGAATTTGGTGACTCTTCAATCAACATTGGCCTGCGCTATTGGGTGGAGACGAAAAAGTATTTCCAGTCAAAGTATAAGGTGAACATGGCCATTCATCAGAGTCTGGCAAAAGCGGGAATCTCTATTCCATTTCCCCAACGTGAAGTGCGGATGTTATCTGATAAGGCTTGATTGGTCTGTGGTTTGAGAGATGAGGGTGAGAAAAAAGTCAATTTTTCAAGGTTGCCTATTGTTGTGTCGGAAGAAAGTTAAAAACGCATTTTCAGTCCGATTTCGGCATAGCGTGGGGCATTGGGGCCGCGTTCAGAGGTGTATTGGCTGGTGTTGAAGATATTCCGCGCAACACCAAAGAGGATTAGGCCCAGGTGCTCACTGTCATAGAGGGTTCTGTTGATGCTGAGGTTCCAGAGGATTGAGTTGTTTTCTTTCGCCTCTTTACCGTCAGCCAGGTATCTACCCCACTTGAGGTAATGGCCGGAGAGCTCGGCTGTGATGATTTCCGGGTGATCGAAGAGCAGGATGATATTGACAGTGCTGGAATGATCGGTCTGGTCCTCGGGCAGGTCTGAGTATGTATAGGTGACGTTGGCCTGCAGTGAGGTGTGATAGATGGACCGGGTGCGCACTTCTACCTCAAGGCCCTGACGTTGGCTGGGGTCGCCGTTCATTTTGTAGATGCTCCAATCCGGTGCGGTCACCCAGGTATTGTCGACATCATGATGAAAAAGGGTGGTCTTGATGTGGAGATAAGGGATGGCCATGCTTTCTGCTCCGGCCTGGTATGTCCAGTTTTTCTCCGGATCAAGATAAGGATTGACTGATGAGGGGCTATATAGCGGATCTCCTTCAAGATGCCAGGCCGGAGGTTTGCGAAACCCCTTGGAAACAGAGGCCCGCAGCAGGGTATCGGTTCGGATCTGGTAGGTCACACCCAGGGAGGGGCTGATCAGTTCATTGGAGACGGTGGAGATATGGTCCCAGCGAAGTCCCGGGCTGACGGTTAATCTGTCAAAGACAAAAGAACCGTTCAGGTAGTAGCCGGAGATATCCTCGGTGAGAAGATCCATGGCATAATAATCTCTCATGGGGGCCAGGAGCGGGTAGTAGGGGTCCCAGTCCACAACGCTATTGCGGTACTTCCGGGTCATCTGTATCTCATTGCGTTGATAGTCTGCACCGGCCACCAGAGTGTGATCTCCCCGTTTATAGTCGAGGCGAAAGGCACCGCCGGTTGACTTCTGGTCGTTGATGAAATTGTGGATCAGGGTTGTGGGGAGACTGGTGGTATGGCGAATGAGTTGATAGTCATTGTCAAACCGAAACACCTCAGCATGGAGGTTAAGGTCCTCTGCCAGCAGGGCGTCAAAACGGGCACTGATAAAGGTATTCTTGTCGTTCAGTTCCTGGGCATGACCGGCAGCCGGCCAATAGGTGGCCAGATGCTTCGGCTGTGAGTAGAGGCCGGATATTTCCAGGGTCATGTCGTGGGGCATCTCCACCCTCAATTTGCCGTAGCCGGGACTGTTTTCATAAAAACGGTCATCCTGCAGACCATCAGAATCCTGACTGCCGGCATAGAGGTAATAACTGACATTGGCAGTCTTGCCGGTCAGTTCGGCCGTGACATCGTGACTTTTTTTTCCGCCATAGGAGGCCACCACATCAACCTGGGGCTTGGTGCTGTCGCCGCTGTCCTTGGTTATGATATTGATGACGCCCCCCAGGGCTGATCCCCAGACGGAAGAGGCAGCACCTTTGATTACCTCGATACGTTTGATGATTCGTACCGGGATCATATTGACCCAGGCCAACTCCACGGAGGCCTTATTGACCCGCACCCCGTCAAGCAGAACCACAACATGTTCCCAGTTAGATCCCTGGATATAAATGAGGGAATTATTATTAAAATCGAGACCGATATAGTTTACATATATTCCAGCCACCCTGTTCAGGATATCATCCACATTATGGGCGTTCATGCGTTCGATATCGGCAGCGGTGATGATGGTGACATTCTCGGCAACCTGGTTGAGAGACTTTGGCACCCTGGTGGCAGCTTCAACTTTTTGCTCTAGTTCAAGGCCCATGTCAAAATACAAAGACAACAGTTTTTCATCTTCCCGGATGTCTTGAGCAGATGCAGCAAGGGGGAATATAAGGATAACAGTGCTAAAGCAAAGGCTAAGTATGGTGTTCATGAATCCCCTTCTCCTTTTTAGGGGTATAAAATTTGCAAATACATTGAGTTGATTGTATTATCTCGCCAGCTGACAATTACATTCATTTTCAGATTCAAGATTTCAGAAAACTAATCGTCTCGATTTCTACATGAAAAAAGTCATTTTTGCCATAACATTGTGTTTCTGCATAGTTTCTACAGCCGCGGCCTATGACATTGTTGTGGTGAAAAGCAGGTCGGCAGGCCCGTATGAAGAGATGGACCGGCTTGTCAGGGCAGCGCTTCTCCAGGAGCTTCCCGCCTCAGGTCAGAAAAGTATCCAGCCCCACAGTATTACTTCGTTCTCTTTGGGAGAAGAAGATCTTCCAGCTGTTACGGAAAGGATTCAGGCCGCATCTCCTGACCTGATAGTCGCGATTGGCTCCAAAGCTCTGCAGTTTACAGAAAAGATAGAGCAAACACCCATTGTCTACCTGCTGGTTCCCGCTCCTGAAAAGTATGTCAATAACCGCGATAATGTTACCGGTGTCCGCTTCGGATTATCAGCCCAGTCCCAGTTTAATCAGTTGAGCCGATATATTCCCGGTATAAAAAGAGTTGGTGTCATCTATGATCCGGAGCGGACCGGAGATCTGGTGCATCAGGCTTTGTTTACCCTGACTGATCATGAGCTTGTTGCCCTGCCTGCCAATAATCCCAGAGATGTTCCCGCCCTTCTCAAGCAGTTGCAGGGCAGGGTCGACGCCCTCTGGCTTGTTCCCGATCTGACTGTTATCAACTCAGTCACCCTGGAGAGTTACATTCACTTCTCCATGGAAAATAAAATACCGGTCCTGGCATTTGCCGAGAAGTACCTTGATAAGGGTGCGGCAATCGCTGTAACTGTTGACAAAGAGGCTATGGCTGAAATGGCTGCCCAAGTGGTATCCCGAATTGTCAGGGGCGCCGATATCAAGGCAATAGGGTCTGTTGTTGAGGCCGGCAGGGGGAAGGCTGTCATAAACCGTAAGATTACCGCAAAACTCAATATTGTATTAACCTGGATGGAATAGTGGTATCGGTGTCCCTGCCAAAACAGATTCGGGGCAGCTTTGGGGCAAAGCTGCTCAGCGTCATGATTTTCCTCATTGCAGCATTGACCATGCTGTTTCATCTTTTTCTTGCCCAGCTACAACGATCTTCCCACAATCAGTATATCACCAATACCGGCATTGCCATGGCCAGGGTACTCGCCGAATCAATTACGCTTGATGTCTTTGCCGAGAATCTTCATGGAATGAAGGCTCCTGTTTTAGCAATTTTTAACCAGGATGACGTGCTGGGTGTTGCCGTATTCAACACCAACAAAGAACTGCTCTATTCCCGGCAGAAAGAGGAGAATGGCAAGGAAAGCCACAGCTGGCAGCAGATGATACAATCAATCGGCCCAGCTCACCCCCCCCAGCTCACTGAAACAGAAGAGGCCTTTGTCTTCCGCCATCCTGTTTTTTATAGTGTTTCAGCGGAAAGAGAAGAAGATCTTTATTTCAGCAATCCGGAACAGATGCTGGATGCGGAAAATATAGGCTATGTTGTCCTGGCACTTTCGGTGAAAGGGAAACAGGGCCACATGCAGGAGGCCCTTTCCCATACAGTATTTTCCACCATTGTCTTTCTCCTTTTGGGGGTGCTGCTGATCTCCCTGGTAGTCCGGAGAATTACATCTCCCTTGTCATCTTTGCTGCGTAAGGTAAGGGCAAGTGCCGGGATCCAGGATCATGAAGATGATTTTGACCTGCTTTCAAAAACTTTTGATTCTCAGTTCAATGAACTGCGCGAGACCTTTACTGTAATCAATGTTCTGAAGGAGAAGCTTGAAAAAACAAACAGGGATCTGGCTGCCGATATTGCCATGCGGCAGCAGGTTGAGGCTGCGTTGCGGAAGCGCGATCATATCCTGGCGGCTGTTAATCATGCCACGGCTAAGCTGCTGGAAAGTAATGAGTGGATACCATTTATCAAAGAGATGGTTGATGAGCTCGGTCATCAGTGGCAAGTGGGTGCGATTCGCGTTATGAAACATCATGTTGATGCAGATGGTGATGTTATTGCCGACCTCCAGCATGAGTGGATATCCGAGGAGGTCAGGGCGAGTATTGATAACCTGAAGCGGAGGAACTTGTCCTATTCAAAACTGGGTTTTGAGAGTTGGCTCGAGTGTTTTCAGAAGGGGGAGATGGTGAGCGGCAACAGTGATGATATGTCTCCTGCTGTGAGGTCCTGGCTTGATGATCGCGGTGTTAAGTCCATAGCGCTTGCCCCCATCATGGTAGAAAAAAAATGTTGGGGGTTCATGAGTTCAGCAACCTTCGACAGGAGGGTGGATTGGCCCGAGCCGGAGCTTGATGCCCTGCAGGCTGCGGCTCGGATAATTGGTGCTGCTGTTCATCGTGAAGACATGACCAGGGAACTTGAAGGGAAACGTGCCCAGCTTGCCCATGCCGGCAGGTTGACAGCCATGGGAGAAATGGCATCTGGCATGGCCCATGAAATCAACCAGCCCCTTACTGTTATTAACCTGAGTGCCGACGCCTGTGCTTCCTATTTTAAAAAAAATGAGCCGGAGTCCCCTGAAGCGGAAGCCTCTGAAGATATCAGGCTGCAGGTGAAGAAGATAGCGCGGATCATCGATAATATGCGTGTTTTTTCCGGGAGGGCATCAGGAGGGATGAAGTTTCTCAATCCAGCCTATCCTGTTCAGGATGCTCTTGCTTTTTTCCGTGTACAGTTCCGGGCACATAAGATAGATTTACAGGAAGATATTTCGGAAGATTTGCCGGAAGTTAAAACCGAAGCGCAGAAATTTGAACAGATTGTTGTTAATTTTCTTTCAAACGCCCGTTATGCGGTGGATAAGAGAGCAGAAACGGAAGATGGGCTGGTTCGAAAAGTTGTCGTTCGACTTTTTCATAGAACACTTTCCCGGGAGCAGATCACGTCTTTTGGTGGCGATCCTGAATTCTTTTATTCCGGACAGGCGATTGTTCTGGAAGTCCAGGATAATGGGACAGGGATGGATGACACAGTAAAGAGTCGCTGTCTGGAGCCTTTTTTTACCACCAAAGACGTTGGTGAGGGTACAGGTCTGGGATTGTCTGTAACCCACGGTCTCGTAAGGGAGCTTGGTTTTTATCTTGCCATGGAGAGCCGGCCGGATGAAGGAAGTATATTCCGGGTTTTTATTCCAGTAAAACAGGGTGAACATCATGTATAGTCGCCAATTTCCCATGCGGGGCAATAATAATGTCTTTTAGCTCCCTGCCATATCCTGATCTGCCTATTATGGTTGTTGAGGATGACCCAGCAGTCATTAAGGCTGTATGTCGAACGCTCAATCTCAACGATTTCAATAACCTCCTTGCTGTAGATGACAGCCGGCGGGTCATGTCCATTTTAGAAGAGACAAAAGTCTCTCTTGTTCTTCTCGATATCACCATGCCCCATATCCGGGGCGATGAATTACTTGGTGAGATTGCTGTCAGGTATCCCCACCTCCCTGTTGTCATGGCAACGGCAACGGATGATGTTGATACGGTTGTCGGCTGTATGAAAAAGGGTGCATTTGATTATATTACCAAGCCAATAACCACGGGGAGACTGATCAGTGCCATAAAATGCGGACTGGAAGTTTACCAGTTGCGTCGTGAGCAGGAGGCTTTGCGGAAAAAAGAGAACACGTCCCGTCTTGCCAGGCCGGAGTGTTTTGCGAAAATCATTACAGGCAACAGTGATATGCTGAAGCTGTTTGGCTATATTGAAAAAATTGCTTCATCCTCCCGTCCCGTGCTTGTCACCGGTGAAACAGGAGTGGGAAAAGAACTGGTGGCAGAAGCTGTTCACCTGGCCAGCGGAAGAAAAGGCGAGCTGGTGGCCGTTAATGTTGCCTCCCTGGATGATAATGTTTTCTCTGACACCTTGTTTGGTCATGTCAGGGGAGCATATACCGGAGCTTCATCCGCAAGAGAGGGCCAGCTGAAAAAAGCCAAAGGCGGGACCTTGCTGCTTGATGAGATCGGCAGCCTGAGCCTGGCTTCCCAGGTAAAGCTGCTGCGCCTTATTCAGGAAAGAGAATATCTTCCCCTTGGGACAGATGCTGCGATTAAAACTGATGTGAGCATTATTGCTTCAACCAATGATAATCTCGAGGAAAAGGTAAAGCAGGGTTTGTTCCGGGGAGATCTTTATTTCCGGCTGAAAACCCATACAATTCATTTGCCCCCGCTCAGGGATCGTCTTGATGATCTGCCTTTGCTCGTTAGTCATTTTGTCGGGGAGGCTGCAGCTGAGGCTGGAATAAAATTCCCGATAGTACCGAAGGAGATTTTTGCCCTGTTCATGAATTACTCTTTCCCGGGGAACCTCAGAGAGTTGAAGAGTATGATTCATGATGCGGTGCTGTCGCAGAAGAGCAAAAATCTGTCGTTGAAACCATTCTATAAGGTTATTTCTCCATCGGCATCCTTTGATTCTCAGGGCGTTAATTCTTCCGGAGACGCCGATGTTTCTTTTGGGGCGAAGCTGCCAACTGCGCAGGGCCTGAGAGTTCTTTTGGTAGAAGAGGCCCTGAAGCGATCAGGGGGGAACATCAGTATGGCAGCCGCCCTTATTGGCATTACCCGTCAATCTCTCAGCCAGTTTGTCAGCCGCAACAACATCTGTTTTTCCGGCGACAATTGTGGCGTTGGGTAGATCTGCCCTGCAGGAGAAGTTGCATTGGGGTTTGCCGCCCATTTCGGCCTATTTAGCTGAATACGCGTTGTTTATCGCTATTTTGCGGGGGGGGGTGGCTTTTTTGTAAGCTTTTCCTGCGCCAGCCACATTCTTTCTGAAAATCTCCATCGTTGATTTCCTGACCGGTTCTATTCGTTGAAGTGGCTTGTTATCGAGCTTTCCCGCTACAACTTCTTGTTATTTCACAGTTTTTCTTCTTTTTTAAAGATTTTTCTCCCAGACGGCATGTTTCTTTCATTACCACAATACAGTTGTTTGGCCGTTTTTAAGACGAAGGGCTGTTTTATAGGGAGAGTAATGGTGAATGTCTGTGAAAAAAGAGGGCTGTCGATAATTGAAGACAGCCAATTGAATCAGGAAAGTATTGCTGAGTATCTGTGGCATAAGGTGCAGAAGGCGGAACATGTTTTTGCAGCGGA
>JACKQG010004426.1_pt1 | contig 16300 bp, 22 predicted proteins | sample 8237621 | NCBI WGS metagenome assembly JACKQG01 (sample SAMN15677084, study PRJNA649215) | marine metagenome | biome: marine; feature: Black Sea; material: saline water; isolation source: suspended particulate matter (SPM) from the Black Sea western gyre | collected 2013-06-09/2013-06-10 | depth...
GAATTGTTAAATGGAATCTAGGGGCAAGATTTAGAACAAATATTCTATACTATTATGCAAATATTGAAAATTATTTAGTACTAGGATCAAGTGATAAAAGTGAACATCTAATAGGATATTTTACAAAATTTGGCGACGGTGCATCAGATTTAACACCAATTGTCTCACTTTACAAATTACAAGTTAGAGAAATTGCAAAACATTTAGGGATTCCAGAAAATATAATATTAAAAAAATCCAGTCCACATCTTTGGAAAGATCATGAAGCAGAAAAAGAATTAGGAATACAGTACGAGGAAGTAGACTCCATACTGTATTGTCTATTTGAAAAAAAACTTACAATCAAAGAAACAGTTGAAATTACAAATATAGATAAAATAACAGTTGAAAAAATTTATGAATTAAACATAAACAGTGAACATAAAAGATTACTAGCTGCAAAACCAGATAGATAGTAAAATGAATCTCCAGGACACATTAACGACAGTTGAACAGAAATTAGACATTACAAAAAAAATTAAAATTTATCTCTGTGGAGTCACAGTGTATGATGAATCCCACATAGGACATGCTAGAACAATCATAGTTTTTGATGTTTTAAGAAAATATCTAGAAAGTAAAAAAGTTGAAGTGGATTTTGTTCAAAATTTTACGGATGTAGATGATAAAATCATAAATCGTGCCACTAAAGAAAATACAACCGCAGAAAAAATTAGCTCAAAATACATTGAAAACTATTTTAGAGATTTTGAGGAGTTAAATGTTAAACGTGCCACAAATTATCCAAAAGCCACAGAACACATAGAAGACATCATAGAATTTATTAAAAAATTAATTGGTAAAGAAATGGCATACGTTACAAAAAATGGAGTTTATTTTGCAGTTTCAAAATTTTCAGAGTATGGAAAACTTTCAAAAAAGAAAATAGACGAACTACAATCAGGATCAAGAATTCAAGTGGATGAAACAAAAAATGATCCAGCAGATTTTGCAGTATGGAAGTTTTCAGATACAACCCCCACATGGGAAAGTCCATGGGGAAAAGGAAGACCAGGATGGCATATCGAATGCTCAGTAATGAGTTTAAAGTACCTTGGAGAAAATTTTGATATTCATGGCGGTGGACGGGATTTAATTTTTCCTCATCACGAAAATGAAATTGCACAATCAGAAGCATGTACAAATTTACATTTTGCAAAAATTTGGATGCATGTAGGAATGGTCACAATTAGTGGTGAAAAAATGTCAAAATCATTAGGAAATACAAAATCAATTAAACATGTTTTAGAAAATTGGGGCTCAAATGTAATCAGGTTATTTTGTCTATCAGGACATTATTCCAAAGTAATAGATTATTCTGAAGAGATGTTGAAGGAAAATCTCATAAAATGGAGACAAGTTGAAACATGTTATTATGAATTAATTCACGCAGAAAGTGAAAATCAGGAAAAAAATAATCAAAATATTGAAAAAATAGGCATGGAATTTGATGATGCATTGGAATCGGATTTCAACACACATTTAGCACTATCTGCATTTTTTCAACTAGTAAAAGAAACAAACAGGTTGGCAGCAGAAGAAAAACTTACAAAAGAATCAGCACGAATAATTAAAAAAGAATTTGAAAGAATGACAAATATTTTAGGATTAGTCATTCCAGAAATGACTCAAGAGAAAAAACAGGCAATAGACGATTTAATCCAAAATAGGGAGAGGTTACGAAAAGAGAAACAGTTTGAGGAGGCAGATAAAATTCGTGGGCAACTAAATGAAATGAATATAGAATTAATTGATCATAAAGAAAGAACAATCTGGATGAAAAAAGAAAAAATACAATCAGAAAAATAAAAAAAATAAGCGTAAAAAAATTAGGCGAATCTAATTAGTTGTGTCTAATTTTAACAGCGTTTAATAGAATTAAAGAATAAAATAACACATGAATCCGTGGACTAAGTTTTGGAATTGGTATGAAAATAAAATACTAGGAAGTATTGTTATAATTGCAATAATACAATTTATTCAAATACCACACATGGTGTGGAATGCAGATATAATGCTTGAAGCAGGAATCATTTCAAGAGTTCATCCAGTAATTGATTGGTTCCTTTACGGCGTAGACTTGATTGAAATTATTTCAATTATCAACGTAGGCATGATCATGTTTAGTCTAATTAAGAAAAGACGTGCAGATAAAAAACAGGCAAAAACTAGCTAGTCTTTTCCAGACCAAATTACTCTTTGCGGGAAAGGAATTTCAATTGCAGCATTATCAAGAGCCCGCTTAAGTGTAGTAAGAAGAATAGGTTGAGCTTGACCCCAATCATCTTTAGGGTACCAAACAAAGACATGAATGTTTACGCTAGAGTCACCTAATGCCTCAATTCGAAATTCAGGTTTAGGAATTTGAAGTACAAAAGGCATGGTTTGTAAAATCTCATTTTTCATAACTAAAATTGCATGTTCTATATCAGAATTGTAAGAAATTCCAACCACAGCATCAGCACGTCTAACGGTAGACAAGGCGAGGGAGCGAATATTGGATGTAAAGAATTTGTCATTAGGAATTCTAGTAACAGTGCCATCAAACCTTCTAACTTTACTGGAAAAGGTTCCAATGTCTAAAAGGGTTCCAGAAATCCCCATATCAGGAAGATCAATAGTATCCCCATGTTTTGCAGGTTTTTCAACAATCAAGAAAAGGCCAGATATCAAATTGGAGACAACAGATTGGGTGGCAAATCCAATGACCACTGCAAATATTCCACCTGCAACCATAATTCCAGATAAATCAATCCCCTGACTAGAAGTAAATCCTAGAAAGGAGATTATTAAAATTCCAAAATAAATTAATTTGCTAATATTCTGAGCAGTGTCCTTAGGTAATGACGGCGCATAGTATTTATGAAATAATAATTTTGCAATTTTTGCAGTGATTATGCCACCTGCCATTATAATACCACCAATTAGCAATGAAAGAACAGTTAGTTCCCCGACAAGTTGCATTTCAGACAAACTCTGAAGTAATTCCAGCACCATTATTCTAAGGTCATCTCCATATGATGAACACTGTCAGTTGAGTTATCCCAGCCAGGAGCTTGGGTCCACTCAGTATCTACAAGAGTTGGTTTTACCTCAGCAATATTTACAGCTGCACGTTTTTTCATAATTATTTTTATTCCATCTACAATGGATTTAGAATTATTGTAGTACAGATTATTATCAGTGATAGGAAAAATTACTTTACTAATAGTTTGTGCAAAGGATAGAGTGTTTTCAATAACAATATGCATCACTCCATTCACATAAGAAATAGAGTCATTGTAATCAGTAGCTAATGATACTTCAGCATATTTACACAACGTTCCAGTGTCAGGAGAACCATATAGGCTAAATCTAGAATTCAAATGGTTACAAGTTACCCAATCAAGGGGTTCATGATTATCCCCATAGATTAAAAATATTCCAATTTCAATAGGACAGTGGACAAAAATACTAGCAGCTGAATTTTCACCAAGGTGAATTTCTTTATCAAGTTTTAAAAAAACATAGTTTGTTCTTTTTGCAGGGTGATTAAGAGGTCGAATAGGCACCAATCCAATTTTAACATCATTTGATTTTATAGGAATAATTTTTTCAATTGTTTGACCTTCTGAATTTTCTCTAAAATAGGAAAAAGCATCATCGCTTATTCTTTGAAATTTAATCAAAGTGTTTGGAAGTAATAATTCAAGATCATCCCCTAAATCATAAATTCCATAGTTTGAAAAAGTTATTTCAGAAGTATCACTCATTGTTTTCATTTTGTTATTGTTAAATCTACAATTTGCTTTATGTTGGCAACTTTCATTGTCTATGTAATTAGTAATCATAGACAAGAAATGAAGATCATTAGCTTCTAGTTCTCTTTTTTATGGTCGCAATTTTCTTAGATGACCTAGATTCCTTTGTTTTTGAAGTTGATTTAGCAACCTTGCCCTCAACTTTTGTACTTTTTCCGCTTCTTCTAGCAGCACGGGATTGTTCTGCCCTTACAGTTTGCTCTTTCTTTGCCTTCTCTTTTTCTTTTTCAGTTAGTTTTGCTCGAACCATACAAAGTAGTGATATTTTATCATAAATAAAGGAATTTTTAAGGAATATGGGAAAAAGAACCCTCAGACACAACTAAACCGCTAAATTTGTCAGGTTGTATGATTTTAGCCAAAATTTCCAACCCTTCAACGGTTCGAATACTAGGTTTACTAAAAAAAGAATTTGCGTCAACAGCAAAAATTTGTTTATTTTTTACAGCGTTTAGGGAATTCCAATCAGGGTTATTCCTCAAAATTGTATCATATTCAGATACAGTGCGTAAAGTATCAAATCCACATGGCATAAAAATAATCACGTCAGGATCAGAGCCCATAATTTCATCCATAGTCATACGTCGAGAATGTTCACCAGATTTACTGATTAAATTAATCCCTCCTGCAGATTCAATCATTTGAGGAATCCAGTGACCTGCAGTAAAAAATGGTTCAATCCATTCTATTGCAAGTACTTTGATCGATGTTTTATTTTTTGAATTGTGTATATTTTGAATTCTTTTTTTTAACGAATTTACAATTTCTAAAGCTTTTTGGTTTTTGTCCAAAATTTTTCCCAACGTTATAACGGATTGTATTATTTCATCCAGGTTATGAGGATCCATAGAATACAATTTAGGTTTTTTTGGAAGAATGTCCAGTGCATTTTTAACTTGAGTTGTATAAGCTGCACAAACCTCACAAGTTTCTTGTGAAATAATTAAATCAGGATTTGCGTTTTTAAGATTTTTTTCATTTAAAGTAAAAATATCTTTTCCGTCACGCAATAGAGTGCATGTAACGGTGTTTATTTCATTACTTGTTAATTCATCAGAATTAATTACAGAGGAAATTACTCGTGGTTTTAATTTTGCAGAATCAGGGTATTTACATTCATGGGTAACTCCAAATAATTTATCTTCCACACCAAATTCATAAAGTAGTTCAGTAGCACTAGGCAGAAATGAAACAATTCTATCTACAGCCATGTTTAAAGATAGACGTTACAAAGTTTAAAGATTGCACATGTAGTAACTACCGATTTTAAAAATTAGTCAAGTTAATAGGCTCATTTTAGTCACAAATAACAATGTCATCTGACTCTCAAGAGATACGACGATCAATATTATCAAAATGGCACAAAACTTTATCAGAATATGGGAATTTATTTTCATCAGATACAATTAGCGGTACTAGTCCACCATCAGTATTTGTGGGATCGTATAATTATCCAAAAGTGTTTGTAGGTCCAATGGTCCCACCAATTCATGGCGATACCAGTTTATTGGATAATCCTGAAAAATGGAAAGGCAGATCACTTGAAGAAATTATAAATTTTCGCCTAAACTTAGTAAGAGGAGTTCAAAAAACAGGAATTGAAGAAACAGAAGGCAGGTACATCGAAAATCTTCAAGAAATCACTATGTCAGAAAAACCCACAGATCTAGATTTGGTTTTTATAAAAAATACATCATCAAATATTTCTATGGATGGGGAGAGTGCACCTTTTGGCCCTACAGGTGAAATAAAATCTGCAAAATTTTCTGGAAGTACACCCACCAAACCAATTGAAAAAATATTCTATGATAAAGATATGAAAGCGCAAGATGCAGTTTTGAAATTATACAGTTCAGGAATTGAAATTTCTAAAATTCAAAAATGTTTCAGCATTGGGATGTTAGGTAAGAAAAGAAAATTAGTTCCAACAAAATGGAGTATTACTGCAACAGACGATATAATTTCAAAATCAATAGTTAAAGAAATTTTACAAAATAGTATAATCGACACGTGTAAAGTTTTTTCATACGAACATTTAGGAAATGTATTTTCAGTGATTTTATTTCCACATAGATGGATTTTTGAAATGATTGAGGGATGGTATTCAAATGGAATTTTAGGATTTGGTTCAGATAGCGAGGATGCACGAGGCATAGATCATCCACCACGTATTGCAGGGGCATATTTTGCTGCAAAACTCGGAGTTTCAGAATATTTGCTAAAAAATAAAATTCAAGCAGGAGTTTTAATTTTTAGGGAAATCAGACCAGAATACGCCATTCCAGTGGGAGTATGGCAGGTTCGTGAGGGTATCAGAGAAGCCATGAAGCAAAAACCACAGATGGTATCAGACTTTAATCATGCATTGAATTTAGCATCATCAAAAACAAGCGTAAGTAAAAAAGAATGGATTGTGAATGGAGATATGATTAACAGAGTTAGACAAAAAACAATTTTAGATTTCATATAATAAAATTAAATTAAAAATTATTTTTAAAAATAGATAAAGAAATTAAAATTAATGATTACCAAAATGAACGAATTCGCTCTACAGTTCTATACCTATCATGTAGAAGAAATCCAGACATCAGACCCATTACAGAACCAAAGATTACATGTAAAAGGGCAGAATACCACAATACGAAATCATTGTTAACAATTAATGTAGATAATGCTTCTTTTTCATCTGGCAAGATATTGAGCATAGAATCACCTGAACTGATTGCAGTTTCTATCATAGGCATCATAATCATAGTATGCAGTGGCAAGAACGCCAAACTAAATACAATTGCACCGGTAATTGCACCAGTTAAAATTCCCTTAGGAACAGTTACAATTCTAAATGTTCTCCAATAGGAAGCTGCCAAATTAAAAGCAATTCCGATTAATGCAGAAACAATAATGTGTGCCATAAAGCCTATAGCAACTGCACCCATACCTTCAACACCAAACGGAATACCAATTGTTTTGTAAAATGTTCCATGTGGAATGTTAATCTGTTGATCAATCGAAAGAAATGATGAAAATAGCGCACAACCAGCAACTAAACCAGCCCCAAAGCCCACCTTTACAGTACCAAATAGACCTTCAGAGTTATCAGTTTTAGAGCTCATCAATAAATTACCAGATGAGGTATTTTATAAAGTAATACAAGCAAAGAGGGATCAATTTTTAAGATAATCCAAGAAGCATTTACAGTTCAAAGAGTATTCTTAAAAGAAAAAAATTAGATTAAAAACTAACAATCATGTTCAAGTGGCTCTTTATCTTTGATTTTTTCCAAAGTTTGATGGATTTCTTTCAAAGCCCAATCAATGTCTTTAAAATCATCAGAAGACATGGAATTTTTCCATTTATCTAAAACAGTATTGGCAATATCTGAACAATTGTACAATAAATTCCAATAAGGGTGATGCTCAGCTGTAGTATATGCCAATTCAGTCATGTCATTGAGACCATTCTGAGCTCTAGCCAAGGAAGTCATTTTTGAACCAAATATTTTGATAATATTATTTTCAATGTCTTCCTCAATCTTCAGAGGAATATCAGGATGATATTTTTTTACTAAATCAAATAGATCTTGACGAAAGTTTTCAAAATTAGTCATGACAATAATCTCTGATGTTCTGCCAGCATACATCTATTAAAAATAACAACAATTCCAGATTTTCTAGCTAATTCTTCAGAATCAGAATCATGAATTCCTTCTTGCAACCATATCACTTTGGGTTTTTTCTCAATACAATCATGAATAATTGAAGAGATTTGATCAGACGGTCTAAACACATCAATGATATCAACAGGGCCATCAATTTCAGTAATAGAATCATAGCAACGAGTGTTCAAAATTGTATCAGTGGTAGGATTAACAGGAGTTACATCATACCCATTATCAATTAAATATTTTGGAACGTAATGAGCAGCTTTTGATGGATGTTTAGACATTCCAATTACAGCGACATTTTTCAAAGATAATACATCAACTATTTTGTCATCTGAATGAGAATCTCTATCCACAAAAATATTTCAATAATGTCGCATATAATTTTTGAATTAATTAATGGCACTAGTAAAATAGATACAAATACAATAAATGGTAAAAATAAATGGTAAAACTATTGACAAAATCAATTCTAGTAACAGGGGCAACAGGGTTCATAGGTTCAAGATTAGTAAATTCATTGATAGATAAGGGATACAATGTAACTAGTCTAATCCGTAAAGGAAAAGAAGGGAATTTAAAATCAAATATAATTTATGGCGACATAACAGATGGGAGGATAGATTTTAAAGATTTAGAATTTGATTGTGTATTTCATCTTGCATCGCACACACCATTAGAAAAAAATAAAAAAATATTAGAAAAAGTAAATTTAGAAGGAACAAAGAAATTATTCAAAGAAATTAAATCAATAACAAAATCAATAATTTACATTTCAGGTTTAGGAGTGTATGGGGAAACAGGTGAAGTAACAATAGATGAAAATCAGAGATACAATCCAAATACAAATTTTGTTAAAATTAGACTAGATGCAGAAAAATACTTGAAAGATAATTCACTAGAACATAAAATAGATTTTGCAGTTGCCCATTTTGGAGATGTCTATGGGCAAGATGGGTGGTTTTATGAGATGCTCATCAAAAGATTAAAAAAAAATACATTTAGAATTCCCAAGGGGGGAGATTATTACAAATGTTTTGTTCATGTGGATGACGCAGTAGGAAGTATCATTGCAATACTAGAGAAAGAATCATTTGGGGAATCATTCATAATTGCAGACTCTATGCCAGTAAGTTTTAAAGAATTTTCAAATTTTACAGCAGATCAAATAAGTGCAAAACATCCAGGAAGTGTTCCCGTGTTTTTGGCAAAGGCAGTACTAGGATCAGATTTGATAAAACTGTTAACCACTCCTATCAAGGTATCCAATAAAAAAATATCAAAAATATATGATTTCAAATACCCGAATTACAAAGAAGGAATTAAACAAGTCACGTCAGAATTAAAATCAAAAAACATGATCTGATTATAATCAGAGAGTTTTTTAGGCATAAAAAAAATATGACCATATGCAAACAGAGCCAAAAGACGTCATCATATTAGGATCAATTAGAAGGGGCAAGAAAAAATTTTCGTCCATACAAAATGAAACAAAAATCAATCCAGAAGAATTAAATTCAATTTTAGAAGAATTGGAAAATAAAAAATTCATCAAGGTTGAAGAATCAAAGGGATGGTTTGGGAAAAAAGTAGAATTAAAAATAACAGATAACGGTTCAAATGAATTAGATAAAAAAATTATAGAAATACAATCAAAATGGAAAGAAATGCAAGTGCTTTATCAAAATGGAGATAAGCAAAAACTTCAAGAAAAAATGGAAGAAAATAAATCGTTTTTGCCAAGCATGATGTTTTTTGGGGTAATGGATATGATGATGTTTTCAATGATGTTTAGTATGATGGGTGTTGGAATGTCAGATTATGTTTCACAAGAAAATATGAGTGATAACGGTATGGATGATGGCGGTATGGATGATGGCGGTATGGATGATGGCGGTATGGATGATGGCGGGTTTGATTTTGATATTGGATTCTAGAGAGCATTTTATACTTGAAGAAGAAATAACAATTAATTGATTTATAATTCATTTGATGATACAGGGTTACTCAGAGTTTTAACATTTTTAAAAACACATAACACAGAATATCTTTCAGGTCAAGATCTTAGCGATGTTTTACGAATTAGTAGAGTTGCAGTTTGGAAGCATATTAAAAAAATTCAAGCACTAGGATATACAATAGAATCAAAGCAAAAAGAAGGCTACAAACTTACAACAAATTCAAACTTACTCTTACCATGGGAAATTGTTTCAGGAATTAAAACAAAAATATTGGGACAGCAAGCATATTATTTTGATTCCATAGATTCTACTCAAAATCAAGCACTAAAAATGGCAGATGACTCAAAAAACGATGGCGTAATAATAATTGCAGAGGAACAAACGGGTGGAAGAGGCAGATCAGATAGAAGATGGATTTCACCCAAGGGAGGAATATGGTTATCCATAATATTACATCCAAAATTTGATATTTCAATTACAACATTATTTCCAATTGCATCATCACTGGCATTATCATATGCAATTGAAAAAACATGTGGAATGTCACCATCGTTAAAATGGCCAAATGATTTAACAGTTAATGGAAAAAAACTAGCAGGAATGTTAGTTGATGTTTCAATGCAATCAAATAGAATTGAAAGTTTAGTATTAGGAGTTGGAATTAATTTTAATGTTAATGTAAAAGAAATTGGAAAAAAATTAAAAAATACGTCAAACTACTATGGAATTGCAAGTTTAACTGAACAAAAAAATAAAGTTACTGCAGTTGAATTAGTTCAATCATTTCTACTAGAATTAGAAAAAATATATGAATTATTAAACATGAATCAAACTAAAAAAATTATTTCAGAATGGACAAAAAGATCGTCAACAATTGGAAAAAAAGTAGAAATTGATACAGTTAATGGAAAAATAAAAGGAGAGGCAATAAAGATTGACGAATACGGCAGATTATTAATTAGAAATAAAGAAAAAATAAGTAAAATTATTGCAGGGGACATAGTTCATTTATAAAAATAAATTATTTTTAAAATTTTACTTAGATTTTGGTTTAGATTTTGGTTTAGATTTTGGTTTAGATTTTGGTTTAGATTTTGGTTTAGATTTTGGTTTAGATTTTGGTTTAGATTTTGGTTTAGATTTTGGTTTAGAAGACGTAAGCATAGAAGACTGTTCTTGTAAAATACCAGTTAATTCGTGTTGTATTTCAAAAACATATGACAGCATAACCTCCAGGGATGATGAATATTGGGCATAAAGAGAAATAAGATCTGTTTTCTTTTGATCGGATTTTACTAGAGATTCATTTGAACGAAGTAAATTAGATGAAGTAATCAGTTCCGGAATATTTGAAACAACATCACCCATGCTACTTAATTCAGACTGAATTTGTTCAATTTCTTTACGTAGATTAGGAATAGTATTAGAAATTTTAATTTCAGTCATCACAAAAAGACGCAATTATGAATGAATTAAAGATTCTCATACATTATTTAAAAAGAAAAGTACAAGAACACGTTTATGTTCAAAATTGCAATATATACAAAGAAAAAAGGAGAGAATGTAATATGGAAAAAATAATTAAAATTGCAATAGTCATTACAGTTATCATTTTAACCACATCACATATCATGTCAAATGAAGTACTAGCTCAAAATGTGGAAAGAATAGAAATAGAAAATGCAAAAGAACATTTTATCAATGGAGAGTATAAACAGGCTGTTAGAATTTATGAACAATTATTAGAAAATAATCCAAATAACTTACCCCTGTTAAAAATGAAAGCAATTGCATTAAGTAATTCGGGTGATGAATTAAATTCTTTAAAAGATTTTCACAAAATTATTCAACAGGATCCAAATAACGTGATAGCCTTAACAGGTATGGGGATAAGCTTTGGAAATTTAGGAGAATACAAAGAAGCATCAAATTATTTAGAAAAAGCATTAAAAGAAGAACCAGATAATAAAATCATAAAAAATTATAAAAAAATTATCGATGAAATAAATATAAAATATAGATACGTGCCTACAGAAAAACCAGTGTCAACTGCATCTAAAAGTAACGGAGAGGTTCCAGTATGGGTAAAAAGTGTAGTTAGTTTATGGGGGGTAGAAAAAATTACCGATAATGATTTTTTAAATATATTAGAATATTTAATAAAAAACGATATAATTAAAATTCCAAAGGAAAGTTTGTTTGAAAATACCAAGGAATTAAAAATGTTATCATGGATTAAAGGAAATCTAAATGTATGGAGTCAAGGAGAAATTCCAAATTCAGAGTTTTTTAAAAATATGAATTGGTTAATAGAAAATAAATTTATTAAATCAGATAAAATGGAACAAAAATCACAAGAAGATTTAGATTATGAAGAATATTTGTTCAACAAGTACCTTAGAGACATCAAAAATAACATATCTAAAGAAAAAAGATACATAGAATATTCAAATCCCAGTCAAGATGTAATTAAAAAATTTCTCAGAGACTATGCAAAATGGAACTTTGAACAGCAAGTACAAATGTCATCATCTGAATTTCCAGATCCAACATATGAAATAATCAACGATACATACATCATCAAATACAAAGTGTACATAAATGAACAACCAGCAGGACTTCCATTAGATCATGTAAGTACATTAGAAAATACATTCAAATTTTGGGAATCTCAAGAATTAAAAACAAACAATCAAAAAGCAAAAATGATATTTGAAATTACAAAATTAAAACATGAAGCTAATGTATGGATAACTTGGGTAGTACGAGATATTGGTGAAGGGGTATTAGGACATGCACATCTTGGTAAAGGTGTTGTAGAAGTGGCATTAGGGGACTATACTTGTGATGGTATGTTTCAACTATACGATATAGAAAGTGTAGAAAAAATAATGACTCATGAGATTGGTCACTCAATAGGCTTACAACATACAAACGATAAAATGAACATCATGTATCCATCATATACACCATCATATGCATATTGTTTACTAAATTAAGAAACATAATTTCAATAATTAAGAATAATTAAAAATATTATTTCATATTATTTTTAAATTCTAATCTATCCCAAGGAAAAACAACATATGAGTCGTCAAATGTTTTTTCTCCATAAATTAATTGTTCAGGGTACGTCATCCCACGTCTAGCATATAAAGTAGCAAAAATAAATTTTGAACCGTCATCTACATTTAAAAAAATATTGTTAAATGTTTTACCACTATCAAAAATATCATCAACAAACAAAGAATCAGATGAAATTTTATTTTGATCAACATGTATTTTTTTAATATTTAGTGCATCAGCAATTAATCGAGAAGGGATTAACCCACCACGACTTACAGTACTAATACTAGAAAAATTTCGATTTAATTCTAAAATACGTTTGGAAAGTTTTTTGATTATTTCTTCAATATCATTCCAATTAACTTCCTGCATTTCAATCATAGAAATAATTAGAAATAAAGAGGAATTAAGTTATTGGAATCAAAAATAGTTAAGAATATTTTTCAACATATTCAACAAGTTTTAAAATTTTAAAGAGAGTGTCATCAGAGAAATTATAATCTTTATGAGAAAACAATAATTTTTAATTATCATGCAATTTAAAAATTATAGTTAGCACGGTATTAGATAGGAAAAAAGCAATGAAAATACTAGCAATAGCATTGTATTTTAAGATCAAAAATGACATAATTTTGTGATTAAAAAGAAAATTTCAAAAATTCTAGTACCGCTAGATGGATCAAAAAATTCCATACGAGGTCTTGAAACTGCCATCACATTAGCAAGGAATTGTGATGCGACAATAACTGGTGTTCACTCAATTCATGCACCACCACACTCAGAATTCAGAGGAGTGGGTTCAGTAGAGGCAGCATATAACATCAATATGAAAAAATTCATTGATGAGGCTAAGACATTAGCAGCAAAAAATGGAATTGTGTTTACAGATAAAATAGTACGAGGTGAAATAGGATACAATATAATTAAAATGGCTCATGGGAAATCAAAATTCGACATGATTGTAATTGGGTCAAGAGGAAGAAGCTCTACAAAAGAAATGTTCTTTGGAAGTGTATCAAACTACGTCATACATACATCAAAAATTCCAGTTGTTATTGTAAAATAATTAATTTAAAATCCCTGTTTTTTAAAATATTTTTGATGGTATTCTTCTGCTTTGTAGAATTTAGGAGCAGGAATAATTTGAGTGACTATAGGATCATTAAATGATTTAGAAGAATCAAGTGACTGTTTAGATTTTTCGGCAATTTCTTTTTGTATTTCGTCATGATAGAAAATTGCAGAGCGATATTGATTTCCAACATCAGGCCCTTGCCGATTTAATGTTGTAGGGTTATGATTGCGCCAAAAAATATCCAGCAATGCCTCATAAGTTATTTCGTCAGGATTAAATTCCACTTCTACAGCTTCTGCATGTCCAGTTTGAGCAGTGCATACTTCCTCATATGTGGGATTTGGTAATTGTCCACCAATATATCCAACTGCAGTTGAAGTTACACCCTTAGTTTTACTAAGTAAATCTTCAACATGCCAAAAACATCCTGCACCAAATGTCGCTTTCAATTCAATAAATATTCTACAATACCAAATTAAAAGGATATGGTTAAATTCTAAAAATTATTTAACGTCAGTAAAAATTTCAACTACTTTTTTAGCTAAATTTTCAATGTTTGCACTAGGTTCAGCAGAAATTAGCAGTAAAATTTGTGTGACAGGAAAAGGAAAACTTACTAAAACGGCCTTATCGCGTCTTGCTGCAAGATAATTAATAGGACCCAAACTTTCATCATACTCAGTTCGGATTGACGCATTTGAAACAAATTCTAAAAAGGATTTTAATCTAGTTTCATCGCTCTCATGAGGAATTAATCCTTCCTTAAATCCGCCAGCAATCAACTCTCCATCTTTATCAATAATTCCAGCAAATCGAATTTCAGATTCGCCTTGTAGTTGTATACATTTTTCATCATATAGTTTGAATTGAGTGGATTCAACCATCATACCAAGTATATCAATATCAAGATAAAAACCTATACAGAATTAAAAATCATAGATAATAAATTCAAGAATAAAATAAAATAAATTATTCTAGATCAGGATTTAAAGAACATTTCAAAAGCACATAATCGATAATTTTTTCTTGGGATGCTTTTTTCATTTTTAATAATGATTTGTAAAGAATTTTTTCCATATAACCAGGATAATGTTCAAGAATAGTACGGCTCAGAGTTTTCCTATTCTCAACATAATAGTCTGCCAACGGATCATAAACGTTAGAACCAATCGACATCTCATCAGTTATTTTAAATCCATTAGAAGTAAGAAGGTTTTTCAAATAATCTAAACTATAATGCTCAGATGACCACGTAAATTTTAGTAATCCTAATTTTCCAAGAGAGGAATCATTCACAGTTATTGGAATAGCAATTACTAAAAATCCGGATTTAATTAAAACTCGTTTAGATTCAACAATAAAATCAGATAGAGGTTTGAAATGCTGTGCAGATTCTAAAGCCAATACACGATCCACAGAATTATCATTAAAAGGTAATTTAGTGGAGGTAGAGTTTAAAAATTCAATATTTTTCTGATGTTTTGAAAAACATAATTGTTTAAAATTAATATTTACATCATAAAGATTAAGATCTGGAAAAGTATCTCGCCATAATTTAGAAGGGGCAGATAATCCACTTCCAACATCAATAGCATGTTTTGCAGTAGATAATTCAGATAAAGTTCCAAAAACGTTGCATAAATTATCTTGTGCAGAGATTGGATCTAGATGCTTTGAAGACCAGTAACCAAAATTAAGCATACTTCCACCAGTTGCAAGCTGCATAACAGGAGACATTGTATTGTACAGATTTATCACATCTTTTTCATTTTTACGAAATGTCCAAAGAAATACATCAATCGGGTTTATAGTTATCAAAAATAATTTCAAATTTATTTAAAATTAGTACTATTAATTCCTAAGTTAATTTTTAAAGATATTAAAATTATTTTAATAGTTAACGTATTTTACTAACTAAAAAAAAGATGAAATATTGAGTAATGCAGATAATAATGGGTCATCAAAAATAATACTTGCCAAGTGGAAAGATAGATTTCTTGCATGGTTAGTAGATTTTATTATCGTTTCAATGGTATCAACATCAATTTTTTTCATATCTTTCCTATACCTAAATTATAATTTTGAAAATTTTATCTCCAATGATGGAATGTATATTCCAACAAGTGTGATGTTTTTCGTATATTGGATAATTTTAGAACATAAAACAGGTCAAACTATTGGAAAAAAAATGTTTAACCTAAAAATTGTGAATAATTCAGGTGGAAAACCAAGTTTGATAGGGGTGATCATCAGTAGTTTTGGAAAATCATTCATACTTCCAATAGACACAGTCTTAGGATTGGTGATTACAAATGAAAAAAGACAAAGAGTGTTCAACAGATTAGGGAATACATTAATCATAAAAATTAAAAGTTCAGAAGATAATTCAGATCTTAAATATATCAAAGACTGATGAGTTAATTTTGAAATCAACAGTGCATAGCTAACGCTATGTGTGATTTAAAATGAAATCAACAGTGCATAGCTAACGCTATGTGTGATTTAAAATGAAATCAACAGTGCATAGCTAACGCTATGTGTGATTTAAAATGAAATCATCGTACAAGTCGTGTATATGTGGTCTACTTGATGAATGAAAATGATTCATCGCGCATAGTCTCTATGTAAGTGGCTGAACCGTTATGTTGGTCTATTAGTAAAGGCTGGCTCACCACTCGCCGAAGCTTGTGATCTACAC
>JACKQG010004427.1_pt1 | contig 16300 bp, 15 predicted proteins | sample 8237621 | NCBI WGS metagenome assembly JACKQG01 (sample SAMN15677084, study PRJNA649215) | marine metagenome | biome: marine; feature: Black Sea; material: saline water; isolation source: suspended particulate matter (SPM) from the Black Sea western gyre | collected 2013-06-09/2013-06-10 | depth...
GCCAAGATTATTATCTTCGCTGATTAATACGCAACTGTCTGCAATATCTCCAAATATTTTATAATCTCTGTTTCCTAACGCTTTTAAATCCAATCCTTCTTGGACAATTGCCTTGATTAAAGCTTCATAAACACCTGATTTTCTGGATGTTTTGTCAACTGCACTAAGAACTATTTCTTGTGCTTTTTCTTCAACGCTTTCAGGATGATTAAGAAAGTCTATATCATCAGAATATGTTGCAATGCATTCTCTAAAGCTTTTTAGAGTCTCTGAAATTATCTTACAATATCCGCTTCTTCCGCTTGCTTGTTCTATATCTCTAACTCTTGAAGTAATTGATGGTTTGTCTGTATTGCTAGGATCTTTTTCTGCGTCAGAAAACACATAGGATGTTTCTAGCATTTGATTAATATAGTTGCCAAAGTCTGAAGGAACTTCTTGTCCGTGTGTTGTTGCATCTCTGACGGTGTTCATTAAATGATAGAATGTTTTTCTCAAAGTTCTTTCTTTAAATATTTCTTGTGAATCTTTATCTACTTTTTGCAAGCTAATTGCTAAGTATGTCTCAAATTCTGCTTCGTAAACAAGAGTTTCATGTCCATCTATTGGTTTATCTTTTTGTAGAATTGCGAATATTTTATCTGCTAGTTCTTCTGTATTTAATTCTTGTGATGTGTTCATAATTTTATTAAGTTAATGCAATCGATTTATATAGTTTTCCATAGTCGTTACTGAGAAGTAATTAAATAGGCCTACCAAAAGCAACCCAGATATGCGTTGACAATATTGTTCTCCCTTTGGTCGAGATGCTATGCATCATTAGTTATAAATATGGGCCTGCCCGGAGTTTCGCCAAAGGAATCGATGTTACATCCAACTGGTGTACTTGACAAAGTCAATGTACGCCCAGGGATCAAGGAACGATACCCTTGTCTCGAACCGGGGATCCCTGCCATGTCGAGGCAGTATCATAGCCGCTAGACCACAAGCCCATATTTTGAGAGAACAACAGACATTTTATAAATATTATTATTTCTCTAAAATTCATGGATACATATTATGATGATATAGCTGATGGTTATGAGGAACTACACAGAGAAGAGCAACTAAAAAAACTGAATATCATTAAGGAAAACCTTCGTTTTGATAGAAGTGATTTAATGTTGGATGTTGGTTGCGGGCCAGGATTTGCGGCAGAAGTTTTTGATAGTAGAATTATTGGCTTAGATCCTTCGGAGAAACTCTTGGAAAAATGCTCTTTTAAAACAGTTCGATGCGAAGCAGAAGATATTCCTTTCCCGGATAAACACTTTGATGTAGTTATTTCTGTTACTTCCATTCATAATTTTAATGATTTTAAGAAGGGACTTCGGGAAATAAAGAGGATTGGAAAAGAGCGTTTTGCTTTTTCAATATTAAGGCAAACAAAAAAGTTTGTCGACATCAAAGCTTTTATCGATGACAATTTTTTGATTAAAAAAACAATCAATCAAGGTACTGATCTAATAATTATTTGTTCTTGAAAAATCGTAACAATTATATACTAGTATGCAAATCTGCAGTATACTAAAAGATATACTGATATTATGGGTGTTATTTATGACTTTTGAAAATATTAAAGATGAAAAAATCAGAACTTTAGCTTCGACTTTGAGAAGCAGCGGAATGGCCTCATCTGATTCCGAGGCTTTGAGAATGGCTCAAGAAATGTCTGCAACGGTTGATAAGGTACAACGATCATATGATGAACAAGAATCTGGAAGTTTAGAATCCCTAGATACTGATGCGATAGTTGAAAGAGTTGCTGAAAAACCAGTTGAAGCTGAACCTGCTTCTGCTGAACCTGCTCCGGAACCTTTTAATGGAAAAGTAAATGAAGATGTTTTAAAGAGTCAAGAAGCTCTTATCAAATCAAGTTATAATGGGGTGGATTCTGAAAAAACTGTGGCTGAACTAATGGGTGAAGATGCTGGTAGGATTTATGCAGAATCTGCAAAGGAAGAAATCCAAGAAGTTTCTGTTGAATCTGAACCTGAATTTGAGGCGCAATCAACTTATGAAGAATCAAAATTAGACTCAAAATCTGATGTGGATGACATCACTAATCAGCCAGAACCTTCTCCTGTATCAGAGACTCAACTTGCGGATGATGGTTATGAAGTTGACGAAACTATTGAGATAAAATCTGAAAAAAAGAGTGAAGAAGATCGAGAAGAAGAAGCTGAAAAAATGGCTGAGTCAAAAATTGATTTAAGCGATGTATTCAATTTTGGAAAACGATAATTTCTAATTTTATTATTCTTTTAATGCTCATCATAGTTATTTTATAGTCTAAAAAGAAAACCTTTATATACTACTTTATAATTATTATTTGATATAGTTACTCTGTAATGAAAAATAATTTTCGTCGAATAATGAGGGGGTATACCAAAATGAAGAAAATTTTGATGTTATTAACAATGTTCTTGTTGGCAACTGTTCTAGCAAGCGCACAGCCAACACTACCTATCATTGGTGGCGTTACAGTCAATGAAACCGACTTAGTAACAATAGACATCACCTTGATAGCAGGCCCAGATGATGGAGGAGCAACCACTTGGTGGACAGATTTAGCTCAACTCACAAGGGTTTCAAGCAACGATACATTTGCACGTTACACCTGGACTACAGGATATGATGATGCAGGCGTATACACAGTCATGTTTAACACATCAGATTCTGATTCAATGGATTCAACAACCATGACTTTAACAGTTAATAATATGAACAGAGCACCGTCATTCTCAAGCACAGCAGTAACATCTGCAGTTGTTGGACATGCATACACATATAATGCGACCGCAACAGATTTAGACGACGATAGCTTGTCATATTCACTAACAGCTTCACCTGCAGGAATGTTAATTGATGGATCTTCAGGAATGATTACCTGGACACCTTCCGCAGCAGGAACAGAATCTGTAACTGTTCAAGCATCTGATGGATCATTAACAGATACACAGTCATTTGATATAATTACTGTGACACAAAGTTGGGGATTAACACTATCAGCAGTTACAATTGGAGGCTCTTCACAAGAAAGAGACCAAAATGTAACAGCAACATTGACAGTGTCAAACTCGGGTTCAGAAACTATAACTGGTATAAGTCTAAGCTCAAATGCGAACTCTGAATATGCAGTTGGATTCACACCTGCAACAATCGCAAGTTTAGTAGCTGGAGCAAGCACTACTGTAACTATGAATGGATATATTCCTTTAGACAAGGATGCAGCATTAGAAACTATTGGTACAATCACAGCTACAGGCACAAGTTCAGGAAACCAAGTAACTGCAACATCAGTACTATCTATGAGAGCAGAAAACAATCTAGAGATAAGAGATATAGACATCTCAGTAAATGATGACTCAGAAAATGTAGATGATGGAGATACAGTTAATTTGTTTCCCGCATCAGAGATTGAAGTTACAATAGAGGTTAAGAATACACACGCTACATTGGACATTGAAGACATAACGGTTACAATCTACAACGACGATTTAGACATCGATGAAGAAGATGATATCTCAAAGATTAAAGATGGAAAGAAAGATACTTTAATTATCTCATTCACGATAGATCAAGATGCAGATGAAGACAAATATGATGTAGAGATAATTGTTGAAGGAGAAGACGAAGAAGGAGCAATTCACGGAGAAACATGGAATGTTGAATTTGACCTAGAAGAAGAAGGTATAATTATAACAAACGCAGAGCTAATACCAGAATCTTTAAGATGTGGTCAAGACACATTTGATATAGAAGTAGAGTTGACAAATGTTGGAACCAAAGATGAAGATGACGCAGCAATCGAAATCGTAGCAGATACGTTAGATTATGAAAAGAGAGTTGCAAATCTTAACATAGATGAAGATGAAGATATAACAAGAACATATGAAGTATCAGTTCCAGCAACAGCAGAACCAGGCGTACACGTAGTAGAAATAACTGCCTTTAAAGACTTTGACGAACAAACACATGTCAAATACTTGTATTTCACAATACCTTCAGGCTGCTCACCAGTTATTGGTGGCGGTGATGACGGTGAAGATGGCGGTCAAGGAGGAATCGTGTTAAATCCACCACCAGTAGGAGATGGTAATGGTGGCGCAGGAGATGGTTGGGTTGATGCAGGAACAGGACAAGATTCAACTCGTTCAATAAATCTTGGAACTTGGGGAACTGTATTATTAGTACTAGCAAATGTTTTGATTATAGTTATAATCTTAGTACTGGTCATTAAGTTCTTGACAAGAGTCTAGATTTTTTTTATTTTTTTTTTTAACTTTTTTTTAAGAATTCTTCCATAGCTTGAACAAAATCTTGTGCTTCTTTAAGATATTCAGTGTATTGCTCACCAGAAATTTCTTTTATATCACGGCCAGTAATCATCTTCATAAGATCATAGAATCTTCTCATAACTCCAGGATACTTCTTACCAATTAATCCTTTGCTTGCAAGTCTTTCCTGCAACAAATCTGCTACATGTTCAGGTGAAGGTGGAACCTCATTAATTTTCATCAAAGCAGCATGAGCAGAGTCGATAACAGCCCAATAAAGATCAATAGTTGCTTGCAAGAGATGCCATTTAGAATTAGTTATTGTTTGAGGAGCTCTAGTATAGTATGCCCATACAGATTCTGGACTTGGTCTAATACGCCCTTGATACAATAAATGTTGTAATGGATCAAAGAAACCAGTATCAATTAATGCATAGCCATCTCTCAAAATATTAACTGCGACAGGATCTCCTGATCGTACATATTCCCAGAAGTTTGTGAATTTAAGTGTTGTAACATGTAACTTGGTTGAAGTATCAGCAATAATCTTTTCAACGATTATTCTGTAAGTCTGGATTAGCTCTTGAGTCAGAACCATACTTATATCATCAATAATCAATAGAATATCAATATCATGAGAATTCTTTTTCTTCCTAGCAGCACTTCCAAAAATAACAATTGCTTTAATCAGGCTTCTAAGTTCCTTATAGATCTTTTTAGAGAATGAGTACGCGAGGTCAATATCTGTTTGTTCATATGCATCAGCATTCCTCTTTTTCCTTTTCTCTATCTTAAATTCCAATACCACACCTCTTTTTAATTGTATGTTGGGCAATGATTATATAAATTTTACTCTAATGGAACTTCACTCCACAATTTCCATTCATTTGAAGGAGCATAACCACCCACTATATACATTGGAGGAGCATCATAACCAAAATGTTGTTTATGTACTCCGCTGAATCTTGTTGCTTGACCTGTGCCAACACTGTAAACAGGACTACCAAAGTATGACCATGTTTCTGGTAAAATCGTTCCTGGATTAAAACCACTAGCTTCTGCAATGAAATCATCATATCCTTTTTCACTCAAGAACTTCATCATCTCTTTAATAGGAGCATTACCTTTACCAGGAGTCAGATGTTCATCGTCAAAACCAAAATTATCAGATAAATGGATGTGCCCTAAAATCTTTTCTTCATCCATTTTTTTGAGCTTTCCAAGAGTCCACTTTGCGAATCTTTTATTGAGTTCATCTTCACTTTCTATGGGGATGCCATTCTTATCGGTTTTTCTCTTTAAATGAGATTTCCACATGTTTAAATGACCAATATCAAATGTGCTCTTAATATGTGTTTCTGCTAATTGTTTGGCTTTGCTCTCGCCCATACTCGGAGTCAATCTTTCAATCATTTTCTGCCGACCTTCTTTAACAATTTTTATTAATTCGTCAGGATGACTACCATATTGGTGTTGATTCCAGTTTTCAGGCGCTACAAATAACGGTTTGTTTAACTTATTTTTATTTGCTTCATACTTTTGCCAAGTTTGAATTCCTAACTCCGCTAATGATTCAGCTGTTTTCTTTAATCCATATTGTTCTACTGTGGTAATATGTTCCATTGCGTCCTGAGCTTGCTTGGCTTGAACATCTGCTGATGCAGAAGCTTCGTGAGTATGTCTCATGTGAGCCTCTAACTCCCTAATTTCTTCTTTCAAATGATCAACAATCTTAACTCTCTCTGAACTTCCACCAGGTAAAGGTTTATCAGTCCATTTATGTGGATTATCAGGATCCTCTCTTAACATCTTCTCTTCTCGTCTTAAAGCTTTTCGAGCTTCATCCAAAGTTTCTTTTTCACGATCATATCTTTGAGCGTAAAATAATGAGTGACCCTTTGCTTGTAAGACTTGATTCATGTACTGAGTTTTTGTGAATATTTCTTCAGGAGTTAGTTTGCGATCGGGATTGTTTTGATTCCATTCAGTTGCCCTATCTTGAAAATGATTCCAATTTCTACTAACAGTCTCGAATCTCATGTCTTTCTTGTTCCAATCAGGAACCCTTCTAAACATGGCCTCAGATTTTTTAGGATCAAACTCCCAATCTCTTTTGATTGTTTCACCGGCAACACCGATCCAGTCTTCTTTTTCATAAGTATTGCCTTTTTCATCTTCTGTGCCAACAAGTTTGATACCTTTTTCTTTTTCAAAGTCAGCCACTGTTTTGAATACAGGTTCGTAAATAGGTGAATCTTTTCTAGTGGCTTTAAGTTCCCCGGTTCTTGCATCTGCAACCATTATGGGTGCTTTTTTATCCTCACCAGGAAATCCGCTAAACTCGAATGTTTCTCCAGCGGATATGTCTTTTGCAAATGAATCATAAATTGGTCTATTCCACTCGCCTGTATGGAAAACAATTGCTCCACCAGTGGTTGCATCGCCAGCAAAGTCAATAGCTCTTTTTATCTCTTTTATAGATTGTTCTCTGTTCTGTTCTTCGAATCCTCTCTGTGGATCAAAACCAGCTACCCCTGTTATACCAACTGTTGCATGAGTACTACTTTCAACTTCGTTGATACGAGCGAGATTTCTCATCTCTGCACGCTCTTCTTTATCAAAACTTTCAGGTGTGGCTCTTTCCTTATTACCCTTGCCTGTGCCAAAGAACTCAAACTCAACTTTGCCTGCTCCTTCTTTGATTTTGGCATTCAACGCTTGTAATTGATGTTGAAAAGGATTAAGATTAGTTCCAATCTGTTTAGGACCTAGATTAAGATTTAAAGGCTTCTCGCCAGAACTAAGCTCAATAGGTGCTTCTATCATTTCTCCTTCACTGTTCACAGTGTAATCAGTTCTGTCCAATGAATGGTAATATCCGCTGTTAAAAATCATATATTGTCACCTTGTTTGTACAATGATTGTGAATGAAGAGTTTTATCAATTGAATCAATTACTTGTTTGGACCTGTTGATGTAGCCAAATGGATCCTTTTCATCAATTATTTCGTTGTTTACCTGCAAACGTTTGAACTCTTCTTGTCGGTTATAAAATTGATTTCTTTCTTCCAGGGTTAAGTATTCGCCTTGTTCAACCTTTTGAAGTGTGGTTGAGAGGTCATTAAACACATTGTAATCACTCCTTGCATAAATTGCTCTTGCAGTTTCTTCAATTGGAGTGGATTCGCCGTAAATAGGTTGTTTTTGTGCGGCCTCTCTTGTTTCTTCATTTATAGCTTCTGTTGCTAGAGTTTCTTCAAGGCTGATTTCTGGTTCTTCTTTCTTGGCAGTTTCTTCTTCTATTTCTTGAAGCTCAGGAATAGCTTTTTTTAAATTCTCAATGATTTGAATCTCTTCTTCTGTTAAATCCTCAATTCCAGCTTTGAGCATCTCTTCTGCTTCAGTAAGTTCTTTTTTCTTTTTTTCTTCTAATTCCTTAAGCTCCTGTTCTTTCTTATTTCTTAGCCTACTAAGGTTTTCAAGCCTTTCTCTCCTAGTATCATTTACCAAAATTTCACCCAAGTTACCATGTGATCATCTTGTGACCCTTTTTATAATTCTTATAAATCTGCCATGCGTTTCCAGCAGCAATTTTTTTGGCGCTTGAAATTTTTCCCGGAGATACTCTTTTAGTTTTAGATTTTTTCTGAGGTTTAATATCAATTGCAGGAAGCAATGCTGTAGCCATGTCATACAAACCTTTGAAAACAGCGAAGAAAGGGTCAGCCATTCCAAGGTTTTGAATTCGCTTTTTTTTCTTCTTAGGTTCATCAGGTTCTTCTCTGTTAACTTTTTCGCCTGCTTCTTCCAAGTAATTCTCTAAATCGCCACCAAGTGATTCCATTGCTGCTTGAACTGATTCATCAACCATTCCAAATAATTCAATGCTCTCTTCACGCCTATATTTTTTATAATTATCAATTTGTTTTGCAGTCCAACCATAAGCTCTAATATTAACTAGAACTCTTCCAACATTGACAGGACCTCTGTGCTGATAGTTATCTTGTTGAAATTCCATGTGAGGTCTTGTTCTATATTCAAAATTTGCAATTACAACTGGGTGTGCACCGCCTGAATCTGGTTTGACAGCCATAATTTCAATTTCTGTCATAGAAGTTTCAAAAGCAGCAATAATGTCAGGACTCTCAATCTGTTTTTGATTCATCTTCATCCTACGAATATTTCTTAAATATGGTTTAATCCAATCAAGATACATTTGAATTACTGCCCAATGTTGACGCAAATATTTTAGCTGAAATTGTCGTCTATCTCTCAACTCTTTATCGGTTTTAATCTTCCAAGTAACAAATGACAAAAGTTTTCTTTTGAGAACATTCTTAACTGCCTTGTTATATTCCAATGCGTCAACTACGGGGTCAACTTTTTCTGGAGTGTAAACATGAGTATTAAAGAATAAATCTGGTAAAATTGTGAAACCAACTTGTTGGGCTAAACCATAAACAGAAGAAGGATTTTTACTAGCACCTTCAACCATGTCAACATACAGTCCTTTCAGTGAAATATCTGCGCTTTTAAGCTCTTCCCACTTATCATACATCATAAGTCTTTCATCCATTATTCTGAGCTCACGGACAATCTGAAATAGTTCTCTTACGAGTTTACCAACTGCGATAAGATACTGGCTGACATTATCCTGCTGAATCTTCATTCTACTTTGAGCAGCGCCCCAAAAAGCACTCTGTTCAGAAGCAGAGAAAATGTCTGTTATTTTGTAGATATTGTGATAGGACATATCCCTTCTCAATTGGCTCAGAAGAAAAAAATAAGTTTCTTCAACGGACGCAGTGAATGATTCAACCATTAGCTTATACTTTTTTACAGGTGGTGGATATCCGGTTTTAAAATATTTGTTAAAAGATCCGTCCATAGAAGGTGATAAACTAACCTCTTCAGAATCTTCCTCATCAACAAGAGATTCTGCTTTGGATTCAGATATTTTTATAGCGAATTTCTTAATATCGTTATTACTCATACTCTCTAATTCTTTCTTACCTGCTGCGTTCAAGAATCCAGCTACTAACAAACCCTTCGAATATTCTGACATCTTCCTAATTTATTTCTGTTTTTCCTCTTTATAATATTTTCGCTAATGTTGTTTTTAGCGATGATGATGTACATGTTTTCGCTCATTCAACTCTTTGATGTGAGCAATTTTAGTTTCTATAAGCTTGTCAAAGTTATAAGAAATCTCTTCAAGCATAATTGCAACATGATTTCCACCCAAAAGATGAGGCATTATAACATAATCGGCACCTTCATCGTATAACTCCAATGATTCTCCAATATCCATGCTAGTAACAATAATTAACGCATGAGAATTAACCTGTTTAACCTTTTTTATTAGTAGTTTTGAAGCATGCATGTCAGGAATTGTAGAAATAACCATTTCAAGTTGATTAAGTCGAAGCTTATGCAATATTTCTATGTCGCCGGCATCTCCATAAACACAGGGCTGATGATGTTTGATAAGTCTCTTGATAATATCAGGATTGTAATCAACTATTACAAAATCTTTTTCCATACGCTTAAGAGTCTGAGCAATACTATAACCCATCCGATCATAACCAATAAGAAGCACTTTATGAGGCTTATCTTCTTCAATAAATTTGAATTCTTTTTTAGTCTTACTTAAATTTTCAAAGATTTGTAGAAAGTTTTTTGATTTCTCATAAGCACCTTTATCATACTTAACAAAATAAGTTGTTGCAGTAATTGTTATAATGGCTAGCAGGGTTGTTAACGAGAGAAAATTCTGTGTAATATGACCCAATAGCGCTCCTTGAGCAACCAGAATTAGTGAAAATTCTGATGTCTGCGCAAGAGTTGTACTAGTCATGAAAGAAGTCTTTCTCTTGTAACCAAAAAAGCTTAGGATAGTTGTAATAAGTAATGGTTTAAATATGAGAATAATTGCAGTAAGTACTATTAAAGGTATAATCCATTCTTTAAAACCACTAAGCACCAAACCCATACCTAAAGATACAAAGAATATGGTTGCAAAGAAATCTCTAAGTGAACGCACCTTGCTTTCAATCTCCACATTATAAGGAAGATTTGCAAGTGCAACCCCTGCTACAAATGCGCCTATAGCAATTGAAAATCCAAATATTACACTTAGCATACCAAAAGCAAAACAAACAGTTATTGCTAACAAGAATAAAATTTCTTGTGATCTCGCAGCAATCTTAAATATTGTTGGAAATACAAATTTGCCGCAGACATATGCTATTATCAAAAAACCCGCTACTTTTAGAATTGCTTCTGCCAAGAAGAAAGCTGAGAAATTGTTGAGAGTCTGTACAGCTGATAATGCCAGTATGGCAAATAAATCCTCCATAAGTAAGATTCCAATTACTATACGACCATGAAGTGTGTCCAACTCATTTTTATCAGCCAAGAGTTTAATTACAACCATTGTACTACTAAAACTGACAATTAAGCCAACGTATATCAGTGCGTTACCTGAAAATCCAAGGATAAAACCAAAGAATATACCCACGAAGAACATAGCTGCAATTTGGACAATACTTCCAATGATTATAACTCTACCAACATCCTTAAGTTTACTTAAATTAAGTTCTAAACCTACAACGAATAATAAAAACGCCACTCCTATCTCAGAAAGAGTTCTAATGACTTCAGAATCCGTAATCCAGCCAAGACCTAGAGGACCAATTATAAGGCCTGCTAATATGTAAAGTGGAATTAAAGGTTGTTTGAGGTACCTGCCAAAGAAACCTAGAATAGTGGCAAATATAATCATAATACCTATATCGAAAAATATGTTCGTCACTGTACACCTCTTTTTAAAAGCAGCCTCTCATAGAATTTATAACCTTTCTACTATATAAATTTTATTGAATATTAGAACCAATCTTTCTTTTTGAAATAAATAATCAACAAGACGACGGATAAAGCCATTAATCCTCCTGCAAATAAATAACCATATTTCCACATGATTTCAGGCATATAACGAAAATTCATACCGTAAAGACCAGTTATGAAAGTTGGTACCAAAACTAAGGAACCAACAGCAGTCATTCGCTTCATGATATTATTCAAATTATTTGAAACATTCGTCAAATAAATATCTAGTGAACCAGTGAGAATATCTCTATATGTTGCAACCATATCAATGAGTTGTACTGTGTCATCATAAACATATCGAAAGTGTTTTGTGAAAGAAGGATGAATTTTATCAGCATATTCTTTGTTGACGCCTGAAAGAACTTCTCTATTCGCCGAAAGTGCTTTATGAAAATAAATTAATGTTTTCTTCATCGAAAAAATATTATTAACAGTCTTCTTGTCAGTATTGTGAAATACCATGTCCTCAATATTATCAATCTCTTTTTCGAGATGGTCAGCAATGGTAAAATAATCATCCATGATTTTTTCAAGAATTTGATATGCTAAATAACTCGAACCTTTATTGAAAATCTTGTTTCTTGTTTTGTCATCATTAGACCAAATATTATCAATACCTATTAGTACTTCGCTTCTAAGAGTGACTAGCAAATTTTCAGAGATAAGAATTGAGAAAGAAGTAGCTCCATAATTCTTCTTCTTTTTGAAAGGAGCTTTGAAAATAATAATTGAAAAATGTTCTGAATCACGAATACCAGGTCGTTCGTCTCTATCAATACATCGTTCAAACTCGGTTTCAGGAATATTGAGAAGTGTTTTTATCTTCTCAAGTTCTTCGCTTGTAGGATTTAAACTGTCGATCCATTTAAGATTGTGAAAATCCATTTCATCAATAGAAATCTCAGAAGAAGAGTTAGAACTTCTATTAAACTGCATAATCCTAATCATTTTTTGAAATCGAGAACAAAGTCTCACCCCTTAGAACTATTGTTAGCCTTATATTATATAAATTTTTTGTAGCATTAGTGGTTTTAGAAAAATAAATAAAATTAATTTAAAAACGTTTAATTACGTCTTCCTCGTCCCTGTTTTTGATGAAAATTGTTTCTTCCGTGGGTTGATGGTCTTCTTTGCATAGTTTCTTGTTTCATCAAAGCTTTCTGAACCTGTGGAGGATCGACACTCTCAATGTTTAGAGTTGAGTTTATCCTGAAAACATTAGAAAAATTCTCATGATCTCGTGGAGAAACTAGATTGATGACCTTGCCTTCTTTACCAGCTCTAGCAGTTCTTCCAATACGATGAATGTATTCTTTTCCATCTGCAGGCATATCATAATTGTAAATGTGTGATACTCCAGGAATATCTAATCCTCTGGCTGCAACATCAGTGCAAACCAAGATGCTGGCTTTATTGGATTTAAGCTTTTGCAAACTAGCACTTCTCTTTGTTTGTGTGAATCCTCCATGAATAGCAATCGCATCAAGTTTGTTATAATTTATGTTTTTTGTTATGAAGTCAACCTGATTACGTGTATTGCAGAAAATCAAGACTAAACCTGAATTCTCACTATGCAATAAATGTATTAACAAAGAAAATTTTGCACTACTTCTAACATCATAATAAATCTGCTTCAGTTTTGAAGGATCAACATGCGCCTTAGCAGTGATACTAATAGGATTATTCATGTATTTGCTCTTAATCTTTTCGATGTCTGGTGACAACGTAGCCGAGAATAACAATGTTTGTCTGGTTTTAGGGCATTGTCTGATAATCTTATTAACATCATCTATAAAACCCATATCAACCATACGATCTGCTTCATCAAGAACTAATATTTTAACCCTTGAAAGATCAATTGTTCGTCTGTCAATGTGATCCAATAATCTACCCGGTGTTGCAACTACAACATCTGCTCTTCTCAAATCATTCATTTGGGGATTAATTGAAACACCCCCATAAATTGGAACGAACTTGAGACGTTGATACTTAGAAAAATCCTTTAAAGCGGAACAAACCTGTTCAGCTAATTCCCTTGTTGGTGTAAGAACTATTGCTCCGATACCACTACCAGCTTTCAGATTTTGAATTATTCCACATCCAAAAGCTAAAGTTTTACCACTACCAGTGGCAGATTGTCCAATGACATCTTTACCTTCTAGAATAGGAGGTATAGATTTCTCCTGAATATATGTGGTTTCGGAGAAGTCGTACTCTTCAATAACTCTAAGTATGGGCTCACAAATGCCCAAATTTTTAAAACTCATTTAAAACTCTAGAATTACAACTTTTTGACGCCGTTTGCAACTAAACCTCTATCTCCTTCGGTTCCTTCAAACTCAACTTCATCATTTTCATCTAGCATAATCTGATCTTCGATTTGCGAGATGTGTACAAAGTAATCTTTATCGTCTTCGCCTTTGATAAATCCAAAGTGCTTTGTTCTATTAAAAAACTTTACTGTTCCTTTCATTTTTGTTTACTACTCCTTATTAAATTTTTTTCCAGAAAAGATTAATTTCTTCTGAATGGCCATTTGGAATCGCTTTCTCTTTTTAAAGTATTGGGTTTTTGACTGGGAACTGCTTTTTATCGACAGAAAAGTATTTATACTATCGCTGTTAATTATGACTTATAATGGCTGTATGTTCAAAATGTGGAAATAAAGTCTTCACAGGGAAATATCTTGAAATTGATGACAAAATAACATGTTTTAATTGTATTCCAACAGGAAAGAAATTATCCGTTGATCCTAACATTGTGAGATCTATTGATTGGATATACGATGAAACCTATGATTTGTCAAAGCTCACAGCGAAACAGAAGAAAGATTTTAAGGATCATAGAATTCCGGCGACTTTTCCTGTAGCTGTGTCAGTCATACTTTATTTTCTAACGTTAGGAATTTTTCACTTAATATACTTTGGAATCAAACATGGCCAGTTACCAAAAATTAAAAGTAATGATTTTGGAACTGGAAAAGCAATAGGATTCATGTTCATACCATTCTTCAACTTCTACTGGCAGTTTATGTTCTGGGTAAGATTAGCAAATAGGATAAATTTGCAACATAGACTGAGAGGACGAGAACCTCCAATTCCAAAAGTTTTAATCATAGTTACTTTAATATTAGGTTTCATTCCAGTCGTTGCCTATGCGACATTCGTCCTAGCGCCAATAATGATTGGATTCATACAACATGGAATAAATACCTTAGTAAAAGAACAAGAATAAAAATTAATCTTCTAAAAAGCCCTTAATTGTATCGCCTTTATCATCATCTATAGAATTCATATCAATCAAAACAATATCTGTATGCGCTCTGATTTCATGAAAAATAAACGGTGCAAGCTTAAACATGGTTGGTTTATTGTAAACCTTCCTGAATTCTTCCTTGGTTTTCACATTCTTTAAGATGAATTCTGCTTCGCCATCAAGAATAACCACTGTTTCAGGGTCTTTTAAAGGACTTTTACCTGTATGGTAATGAGCTCCACTAATAGTTCCTTTTTTTCGCTTTACAAGAAGTAGTTTTGAAGAATCACGATTGTCAAATTGGTAAATAGAACCTCTTTCTTGCTCCTTAACAACTTCTAAATCGATTATTTCAACCCCTTCCATACTATATGGATGAAGATTTTCTTAATAAATATTTCGGAGACATGTTTATTTGTTGAATTATAAACAGGTTTGATTCATATAATCCTATGTTTTCATGTTGCGAAACATAGAAATATTTAAATACTCATAATTTAATAAGCGAACTATGCCTGATGAGAAGCTTGCAAGAGCAATAAGATCCAGAGTGAGAAGGAACATACTACATATTCTAGCAATAAAGCCCAAACATCCGGTGCACTTAATAGCGGACGAGTTAGAAATAACTGAATCATCAGCTTCAAAACACTTAAAATTACTTTATGATTTAGATATCCTCGAGTTTCATGATGAGGGAAAAGAAAGGTTTTATTCTTTAAAAATTACAGAAATGAAAGAATTACTCGAAGTATATGATCGAGTAATGGAAAAGCTGTGAGGTTTTATATGATGACATTCGAAAAAAACCTTACATTATTAAGAAAAAAACAAATAGATATTATATCTAATAACATTAAAGTTAAAAGGTTGTTTGCAGAAGATGCTATGACAAAGCCTGTTTTTTTGTATCCTGATGATGATGTTCAAATCATACTAAAAAAACTCAAAAAAGAGAATACGAGTGAGTGTATTGTAATTAGTAAAAATAAAAAATTCTTAGGAGAGATAAGCGAAGAAGATGTTAATAAATTGTTTTTAGAACAAGTTAAACAAGAACCTTTAACGCAAAACCTTGATCGTGGTTATAGACGAGAATTTAATTATAAGCTTGCAAAAGAACTAATGAATGAACATAAATCAACTGTGAAAGTAGATACGCCCATAAATGTTATTATAGAATTAATTTGTAAAGAAAGTTTTCACTATATTCCTGTTTTAGATGATAATAAACACGTCTTGGGTGTTGTAACCCCAAGTAGCATCATAAATTTATTAAAAGATCATTAGGTATATATCATGAATCCTGAAGTATTTATTGAATTAAGTAAAATACTTGTCATAACTGTAATAGTTACGGGTTTTATGCGATTTCTTAAACAACCCGTAGTCATCGGGTATATTCTAAGTGGTATAATTGTAGGTCCTTTTGCATTTAATATTATAAATTCTACTACTACTTTCACGGCTTTTTCGCAGATAGGTATTGCATTGTTATTATTCTTTGTAGGACTAAACTTGAATCCCAGAGTCATTAAAGAAGTTGGAAAAATTTCTTTAATTACTGGTTTAGGTCAAGTTGTTTTTACTACTGCAATCGGTTTTATAATTTCAAAGTTATTAGGGTTGTCTACAATTGTGTCATTATATGTTGCAATCGCTCTTGCATTCAGCAGTACAATTATTATTATGAAGTTATTGTCTGATAAAAAAGACTTAGAATCTCTTTATGGAAGAATTTCTATTGGTTTCTTAATTGTTCAAGACTTTATAGCAATAGGAGTCCTATTGGTAATATCATCTCTCAATAATGGATCCAGCTTGTCTTCTTTAGCAGTA
>JACKQG010004428.1_pt1 | contig 16294 bp, 10 predicted proteins | sample 8237621 | NCBI WGS metagenome assembly JACKQG01 (sample SAMN15677084, study PRJNA649215) | marine metagenome | biome: marine; feature: Black Sea; material: saline water; isolation source: suspended particulate matter (SPM) from the Black Sea western gyre | collected 2013-06-09/2013-06-10 | depth...
GCATTTTCCTGGGATTGATCATGGCGCGTGTGTTGCGAAAGACCCTCCTCGGTGGGAGCGAAGCGCCTTTTGTCATGGAGCTGCCGCCTTATCGCATGCCCAGCAAGCGAAGCATCTTCCTGCATATGTGGAACCGTTCGGCCATGTATCTGCGCAAGGCGGGAACGATCATCCTGGGGATTTCCATCGTGCTTTGGGCTCTCATGAGCTTTCCCAAGCCCGAACAATATGAGGTGGATATTCAGCTGGGGCAGTCGGTGGCCATGAGCGAGGCTGCGGCCGAGCAGGCTCGTGCGGCGGAAGATTTACGCTACTCCCTGGCCGGGCGAATCGGGCGTATGCTGGAGCCGGTCACCGCGCCCATGGGCTTCGACTGGCGCATCAACACGGCCTTCCTGGGAGCCTTTGCCGCCAAAGAAGTATTCGTGGCTCAGATGGCCATTGTTTTTGCCATGGAGGATGGGGGTGAGGACAGCCTGGGTCTTCGCACCGTTCTAACGCGGAATTACAGCGCCGCCCAGGGCCTGGCCATCCTCATTTTTGCACTGCTGGCCACGCCTTGCATGGCAACGGTGGCCATAACCCGCAGGGAATCAGGCCGTTGGGGTTGGGCCGCCCTGCAATGGGGCGGTCTCACGGGCATGGCCTACATTTTGGCCACCTTGGCCTATCAGCTGGGATCGCGACTGATCGGCTAATTTCCGAGTTTTTTCCCTCCATCACCTTTACAAGATCTGCTCATCCTGGTATGTAGGCCGGGTCGGGTCCGGTTGGGCTCGCCGTCTCAGCATCCCGTTCCGTGAGGTCAAGGTGAGCAGCGAGTCCCGGATCCCCGCCGGTTCAACGAGCGCGTCTCCCAACGGTTTCTTTCGTGATCTGGCCGATACGGTTTTGAAGACCGTAACGCTACTAGCCATCCTCTACATATTTTTTGTGGCCATCAAGCTCATGGGCGGCAGCGCCAAGGGCATGGGCAGGATGTTGGCCGCCGAGTTCCTGAACCAGGGCACTTCCAGTGCACTGCTCGGGCTCTTGTTGGGTGTCTTCACGACTAGCCTGGTGCAGAGTTCCTCCACAGTCACATCCATGGTGGTGGGCCTGGTGGCCGGTGGAGCATTCTCATTGGAAATCGCCATACCCATCATCATGGGCGCGAATATCGGAACTACGGTCACCAACACCATCGTGTCCTTGGGGCATGTGCATAATCGTGAGGAATTCCGGAGGGCCTTCGCCGCGGGAACCGTACACGATATTTTCAACGTGCTGGCGGTCATCGTCATTTTTCCGCTGGAGCAGATGACGCACTTCCTTCAGCGCATGGCCACCTGGATGACCGGCCACCTCATGGGGCAGGAGTTTGGGAAGTTCGACGGTATTAAGCACATCGTCGATCCGGCCATTAACTTGATCAACGGTCTGATCCCCCACGATGGTTTTCGTCTGCTCTTCGCCCTGATCCTGCTTCTGGCCACCTTGACCTTTCTGGTTAAATTCATGCGTTCCATTATGGAAAATCGTCTGGCGCGTATGATCGACAGTGTGCTCTTTAAGAATGCGGGCACGAGCATGGTCATGGGAATTATTTTCACCATTCTCGTGCAGTCGAGTTCGGTGACCACAAGCCTCGTGGTGCCTCTGGTGGGCGCGGGCATTCTGACGATCAAACAGATCTTCCCCTACACCCTCGGCTCGAACGTGGGTACAACGATTACCGCGCTCATGGCGGCGCTTGTATTCGCGGCGACGGGCAGTGCGCCGGATGCTTCACGCGCCGCTCTTACGGCGGCCCTCGTACACACGCTTTTCAATATTTCGGGGATCATCATTTGGTACCCCTTCCGGGCTTTACCGATAAATCTGGCGATGCGTCTGGCGGACATTTGTGCCGCATCGCGGAGAAACACCATCCTGGTCATCCTGGGATATTTCGGAATCTATCTGATTCCCCTGGTTTTGTTGCTGCTTCTGCGCTAATCGCAGGAAGCGGGAGGATATATGTGGAAGGAAATTTGGAATCTGCTCAGCGAGCGCGAGACTCTACTCTCGGAAGCCTTCGATGAGGCCGTGGACATGCTCGATCTGGATCGGGAAATGTTCGCAAAAGTGACTGTGGCCCTCGAGAAAAACATCAGCCAGGAAGAATTGAAAGAACTTCGGCAGATGGACAAAAAGCTCAACAAGGTGCAGCAGGACATTCGCAAGAAAGTTTTCGAGCATCTGGCCGTGTCGAAAGGCCAAGATCTGCTCAGCGGCCTGGTTTTAACCAGCATTGTAATCGACCTGGAACGCATCGGCGATTACAGCAAGAACATCGGTGATCTCGTAAGTCTTTTCGAAGGCGATATAGACTTAGGCGATCGAAAAGATATGCTTTACCTCCAGCTGGAGCGTAGCAACAAATTATTCGATCTGGCGCGCTCGGCTTTGGCCGATCAAGACAAGGAAGCCGCCAAGCAGTGCATGAGAACCTACGGGAAGCTTTCGCGGGATTGCGATGCCATGCTTGGAGAGATCATCGGCGAGGCAAAGAACGATGCGGCGGTGTCCAAAGCCGATCTTAGTCTGGTCCTGCTCATGCGTTACTACAAGCGTGTGGGGGCGCACCTGAAGAACATCGCCTCGGCCACCGTGGCTCCCTTTCCCATGATAGGCTACTCGCTGAAGACTAAAAAGAAGAACGGGTCCAGCAAGAAGAAGGACACCTAGCGAGTCAGAAGATCCCGATAGAAAGCCTCGGCGCGATCGCCCAGGGTGGACAGGGAGAATTCCTCCTCCACTCGTCGGCGGCCATTGCGACCCATCACGGCCAGTTTTTCCCTCTCTCCCATAAGACCGAGCAGGCGCACGGCCATTTCGCCCGCTTCACGCGATGCGCTTAACAGACCGTTTTCTCCGTGCACAATAAGCTCGCGATTGCCGCCCACATCGGTGGCCATAACCGGCAGCGACGCACTCATGGCTTCCAGAATGGTATTGGACAGTCCTTCACTTCGGCTTGTGAGAAGGGCCATATCGGCGGCGGCCAAAAGATCGGGCACGTCGCCGTGTTCACCGGCGAGCCATATACCCTTGTCGGGATCTTTTGCCAAAATCGACTGCAATTCAGCCTCGAGCTTACCTCCACCCACTAGCCAGAAGCGGCTGTGAGGATTGCGGCTGCGAACCCGGCGGGCGATATCGAGGAAAAGCCAAGGATCCTTGATGGGGTCTAGGCGCGCCACCATGATCACCACGAAATCTTCGGGCGCAAGGCCCATGCTCTGACGGATGGCCGCGCGCTTTTCCGGGTGGGGACGAAAACGATCGGTGTCGATGCCGTTACGTAGGATCACATGCTTGCGACGTGGACTAAGACGGAGCCGCTGAATGTAGGCATCGCGTCCCTGCTCGGAGTTATGAAGATAGAGGGAAGTCAGAGGATCGGCGGCAAGATCCAGCAACGTGTCGCCGAATCCCGCATCGAAGCCCATGTCGCGCACCCCGGCAATGATCTTGCGCCGTCCCGATAAAAGCCCTGCGATGCGACCCACATGGTTCGCTTTTCGCAGCCAGGTTTGGAGAATGTCCGGCTGCCAGCTGCGCATCTCGGCCACCAGCGCCCGCATCTGCCCCAGGGGTCCTCCGGTACGACGACGGTCGAGCTCCAGCACCCGCACCCCGGCCTTCTCAAGGGGATCGCGCAGGCTGCCACCCTCAACCAAGCTGACGACGCTCAAATCGTAGCGATCTGCGGGCAGGCGCCGGCAGAGGGCCAAGAGTTGGGTTTCTGCGCCACCCACGGCCAGTTGTGTGATCACGTGTTGAATGCGGATGCGTTCCAAGGTCCTCCTTAGTGGGCCAGTTTACGCGCTCTGCGTGAAGGCACAATAAAAAACCCCGGTTCCAGCCCATTGCCCTTGGGATCTTGGCAAGCGGCGCCTTTGGCCTTTATTGCATAGCTTGGCTGCGTTAATATTTCGCCGGGAGGACCCATGGCGTCTATGGAAACATTCGAGGATGGAGTCGGCGTCTCTCATTTCGAAAGGCTCATGCCCTTTCGTATTCGAGATATCCTACTGGTCTCCAGCCTCTACGATTCATTCATTCTGGAGCAGGACGGACATCTGACCGAAATGCTCATGACCGAGTACGCCGAGCTCAACCTGAGCTACGCACCGGTCATCACGCGGGTGTCCTCGGGTGAGGAAGCCTTGGATCGCCTCGTGGAGCGGCCCTTCGATCTGGTCATCACCATGACGCGTCTGGGCGATATGGAAGTGAGTGTATTCGGGGAAGCCGCCAAAGAAATTCGACCGGATATTCCCGTGGTCCTACTGGTCTACTCCACGCGGGAGCTCATTACGCCCACCGAGGGCAAGATCGACATTCCCGGCATCGATCTGGTTTTCGCCTGGCGCGGCGACGTGCGAATTCTTCTGGGCATTATCAAGTGCATCGAGGATCGCATCAACGCGGGTCCCGACGCCGAGACGGCCAATGTGCGAACCTTGATGCTCATCGAAGATTCGGTGCGCTTTTATTCATCCTACCTTCCCATGCTCTATACGGAATTCATGCGTCAGACACAGGGCCTGATGGTTGAGGGCATCGACATACGCGATCGCCTACTTCGCATGCGGGCCAGGCCGAAAATAATTCTGGCCCAAACCTTTGAGGAGGCCGAAGAACTCTACGCAACTTTCCGCAATACCATGCTGGGCGTGATCACTGATGCGGAATTTGCGAGGGAAGGCGAGAAGGATCCAGCAGCCGGTGTGGAATTCGCCCGTCGGGTGAGGGAGCAGGATCCGGATCTGCCCATCCTCCTGCAGTCGTCCAATGAGGGGCGCGCGCGTGAGGCGCATGCCTTGGGTATTAATTTCCTTCACAAGCATTCGCCCACGCTTCTCGGCGATCTGCGCCACTTCATGAAAACTCATCTGGGATTCGGCCGCTTCATCTTCACACTACCCGACGGCACGGAGGTGGCGAGGGCGGATGATCTAATGAGTATGGCGCGTCAGTTGGTTCGTGTGCCACCTGAATCGCTACGTTTCCACGCCCTGAGAAATCACTTCTCCAACTGGTTCATGGCCCGTACCGAATTTGCATTAGCTCAACGACTCAGGCCCGTGAAGGTGTCGGAGTTCGACGATATGGAAGTCATGCGCCAATATCTGCTGGACACTCTCGGCGAGTACCGAGAAGCGGTTACCAGCGGACGCATTTCCGATTTCCGCCGCGGCTACTACGATGCCAGCAGCAATTTCATGCGCATCGGCACGGGTTCCTTGGGCGGCAAGGGGAGAGGGCTTGCCTTCATCAATTCCCTCTTCAGCCGCTCGGACTTCAAGGAGTCCATTCCAGACGTGAAAGTCTATGTTCCCCAGAGTGCGGTCATCGGAACGGACATCTTCGATCAGTACATGGAAGATAATGATCTATTTGGCGTCGCTCTCAGCGATCAGAGCGACGAGGCCATCGCCGCCGCTTTCCTGCGCGCGCGCTTGCCCGAGCAGGCCTTCTCCGATCTCCGCAGCTTCCTTTCCAACGTGGGATACCCGCTTGCAGTACGTTCGTCGAGTCTGCTGGAAGATTCGCAGCATCAGCCTTTTGCGGGTGTCTACGTGAGCCACATGCTGCCCAACAACCATCCCGACGATTCTCTTCGCCTTAAGCAACTGCTCCACGCCATTAAGTTGGTCTACGCCTCCACTTATTTCAGTGCAGCTAAGGCCTACATCTCTTCCACGCCCAATCGTATTGAGGAAGAAAAGATGGCGGTGATTCTTCAGCGCGTGGTTGGACGTCGCCACGGCGATGTGCTATATCCTTGCATCGGCGGCGTGGGGCAATCGCACAACTATTACCCGGTTCATGGCATCGAGCCAGAGGACGGTGCCACATCCGTGGTTCTAGGATTGGGCAAGGCAGTCGTGGAGGGTGAGCGCTCGCTTTGGTTCTCACCCAAGCATCCTAGGATTCTACCCCAGTTTCCCACTACAAAAGATTTCCTTGAGCACGCTCAGCGAGAGTTTTGGATGCTCGACCTCTCTGCGCCCGAAGCTTTCGCTCAAATCGACGGCGCCGGCAGTTTGATCAAAGATGGTCTGGCGCGCGCCGAACGCGACGGCACCCTTTGGCCCCTGGGTTCCACCTACATGCCCGATAATGACGCCGTCTACGATGGTATCTCGCGCGAGGGTGTTCGCCTGGTGACCTTCGCCCATATTCTAAAATCCGACTGGTTCCCCCTGTCGGACATCTTGGAGAAGGTGCTGAGCCTTGGATGCCGCGGCATGGCTGCCCCGGTGGAAATCGAGTTCGCGGCCAACCCCGATCGCGAGGGCGAATACAAGCCGGAATTCGCCCTACTTCAAATTCGTCCACTTGTGGTGGGCCGTGAAGAAATGCGAGTGGATCGCGATGAGCTCGATACCGAACGCCTGCTGATCTATTCGGAACACGCGCTGGGCAATGGGCGACTAGATGGCATTCATGACATCGTCCTGGTGCGCGAGGATGTTTTTCAGCGTGAGAAGACTCCCGAAATCGCCCTGGCCGTTCGCAATCTGAATCGAAAATTGGCGGACGAAGGAAAACCCTATCTGCTCGTGGGCCCGGGACGATGGGGTACGCGCGATCGTTGGTTAGGCATTCCCGTGGCCTGGACCGACATCACCTGGGCTCGGGCCGTTGTGGAAACGGAGTTGGAAGGTATCAAGGTGAAGCCTAGTCAGGGCAGTCATTTCTTCCACAACATGATTTCCAACGAGGTGGCCTACTTCAGCGCTCTTGAAGGCGAGCGTGAGAGCTATATGAAACTCGACTTGCTTGCGGATGCACCCGTGGTAGAAGAGACGGAACTTCTTCGTCATATTCGTTTGGATAAACCGCTGGATGTCTTTCTAGATGGACATCACGGCCGCGGAGCCGTTCTCCTGTCTAAAGAATGAGTGGCTACGATCTGCTATAATGGTGTCCAGCAATTAGGAGGCTGCCATGCGCATGATCACCTTCATTCTGCTCCTTTCATTCCTTGTTCCCACAGTCGTTCCGGCTTTCGAAGAGCCACACTTCGCGCGCGAGGACCTGCTTCTCGAGGGCCGCGAAGCCTACCCCAGATCTTTGGTGAAACTCTTTGACGACGGCTACCTGCGCGACTGGGATAACTGGAGGATCAACAGCGATAGCAGCGGCGAACTTCAGAATGAGCAGCAGGTTGCCGTGAACCCGACAAACCCCGACAACCTCGTGGCCGTGTGGCGCGACTTCCGCCTGGGATATCGTCGCGTGGGCGTGGGCTACACCTTCGACGGCGGCCTTAACTGGACCGACACGCTTCTGCCCGACTATCACTACACGCGTCATTCCGATCCGGGCATCACTTACGACAGCCAAGGCAACTTCTACACCGTTATCCTTTCCTATGAGGACACCAACTCGCCCAACGGACTTTTCGTGACCAAGTCCGGCGACGGGGGTATAAGCTGGGGGCCCCATGTGACGGCGGTGGACGGAGTGCCCGGGGTCTTCGAAGACAAGGAACTCATCGCCTGCGATCGCACGGGCGGCCTCTACGACGGCAATGTCTACGTATCCTGGGCGCGTTTCTACAGCACCCAGATCTACAACGTACGCTCAACCGACGGTGCACAGAGCTTCCAAACTCCAATTCGCATCAGCGACAGCGGGGGTGTGCAGTGGCCCGTGCCCGTGGTTGGCGCGGACGGTACTCTGGTGGTGGCCTGGGTCTACACCTATGGTCCTGCCATCCGCTTGGATCGATCCTTCGACGGCGGCGCTAGCTTCGGTTCGGACATTCAGCTGACAAGCCTTTACACGGGGTCCACAAGCCTAAACGGCGGCATCACATCCTATTCGTTCCCGGCCATGGATTGCGACATCACCGATGGTCCCTATGACGGGCGCTTCTACGTGGCCTACATGGATCGCCAGGGCAATGACTATGACATCTACTTCCGCTACTCGGACAACAACGCCGCCACATGGTCTTCGCCCCTGCGCATCAACGATGACGCGGTGAACAATGGGCGCGACCAATTCCACCCATGGTTGACGGTGAGTCCCGACGGCGCCATCAGCGTGGTCTTCTACGATCGGCGCAATGATCCATCCAACTATCTCATGGATCTCTACTTCACCCAATCGTTAGACGGCGGAGCCACCTGGTCCGAGAATCGGCGCGTGACCACGGTGTCTTCAGATCCCAACGCCGGACTTCGGGCCGGGCTGATCGGCGAGTACATCGGACTTGCCGCCTCAAGTGCGAATCGAGTGCACCCGGTTTGGACCGATACACGCGAGGGCAATCAAGACACCTACACTTCGATCATCGGAAATTCCACCGGCTTGGCAGATGCATGGTCAGGGAATCTCAGTTTAACGGGAATCTATCCCAATCCATTTCGCGAAAGCACGCAGATCAACTACAGCGCCGCATCGGGCGCTAGCGTGAGTGTCCGTATCTACGATGTTAAAGGTCGGCTGGTTCGTGAACTCAGCGGTCATGGCGGCACCTTGGCCTGGGACGGACGTGACGGGTCCGGCAATCGACTCGGCAACGGTGTCTACCTGATTCAGCTTCATTCCGGCGGTGAAGTTCATGGTGGCCGGACCTTACTCCTCCGCTGATCGAGAACTTGCTATTCACAAAAAAACCCCGGCTAGTCGGCCGGGGTTTCTAATTTTGACTGACAGGTGCTAGCTCTTACACGACTCCCTGATCCAGCATGGAATCAGCGACCTTGATGAAGCCGCCGATGTTGGCGCCCTTCACGTAGTCGATGTACTCGCCATCCTTGCCATACTTCACGCAAGTCTCATGGATGTCGCACATGATCCTGTCAAGCTTCGCGTCGACTTCCTCGCGAGTCCAGTTCAGACGCATGCTGTTCTGACTCATCTCGAGACCGGAAGTGGCCACGCCACCGGCGTTGGCGGCTTTGCCAGGACCGTAGAGAATCTTGGCGGCCGTGAAGACTTCGATGCCTTCGGGCTCGGTGGGCATGTTCGCGCCTTCAGAGACACAGAAGCAGCCGTTGGCCACGAGCAGCTTGGCCTCGTCGGCGTTGATCTCGTTCTGAGTGGCGCTGGGAAGCGCGACGTCGCACTTGACTTCCCAAGGACGCTTGCCCTCGACGTAGGTGCAACCGAACTTCTCGGCGTACTCCTTGATGCGTCCGCGACGCACATTCTTCAGATCCATGACGAAGGCCAGCTTTTCACTGTCGATGCCTTCGGGGTCGTGGATGTAGCCGCCGCTGTCGGACATGGTGACGACCTTGCCGCCGAACTCGATGACCTTCTCGGTGGCGTACTGGGCCACGTTTCCGGATCCGGAGACGGTGACGGTCTTGCCCTTGAAGCTGTCGCCCCGAGTGGCGAGCATTTCACGGGCGAAGTAGACCTGGCCGTAGCCGGTGGCCTCGGGGCGAATGAGGCTGCCGCCCCAGTTCAGACCCTTGCCGGTCAGAACGCCGGTGAACTCGTTGCGAAGACGCTTGTACTGGCCGAACATGAAGCCGATCTCGCGACCGCCCACGCCGATATCACCGGCGGGAACGTCGGTGTTGGGGCCAATGTGGCGCTGGAGTTCGGTCATGAAGCTCTGGCAGAAGCTCATCACTTCATTGTCGCTCTTGCCCTTGGGATCAAAGTCGGAGCCGCCCTTACCGCCGCCCATGGGCAGAGTGGTCAGGCTGTTCTTGAAGACCTGTTCGAAGGCCAAGAACTTCAGGATGCCAAGATTGACGGTGGGGTGGAAACGCAGTCCGCCCTTATAGGGACCGATGGCGCTATTCATCTCAATGCGGAAACCACGGTTAACCTGAACTTCACCCTTGTCGTCGGTCCAGGGGATCCGGAATATGATGACGCGCTCGGGCTCGACCATGCGGTCGAGGATCTTGGCTTCTTTGTACTGAGGATTCTTCTCAACGAAGTCCCAGACCGATTCTACGACCTCGCGGACGGCCTGATGGAATTCTTTCTGCTCGGGGTTCTTTGCGATGACCCCATCCATGAACTTTTCTACGGACATGGAGCAGCTCCTTTTCGGTTCAGTCGTGAGTAAAAGGGCCTGGGTCTCTGCCCCGGCAACGAAGAAAGAAAGCGATATGATTCGTGGAATGCAAGAGTGCCTAGTCCGATTTTTCGGAAAGCTAAATGCTTGAATCAATGGGAGATATGGGAAAGCCCCCGCAGCCGCAGGGGCGAATTCCGGGATGCCGTTCCTTAAATATCCGAGAGGCGCTAAACCTTTGCCAGTCCTCGTTCTAGGTCGGCAATGATATCATCGGGATGCTCGCCGCCCACGTTCAAGCGAATGAGGTTGGGCGGCACGTCGGCCATGCTTCGTGCCTCTTCTCCCAGCTGCTGATGAGTGCTGATGGAAGGAATGGTCGCCACCGATTTGATTCGCCCGAGATCGGTGGCCCTGAAGATCATTTCGAATCCGTCAAACATGCGACGCGTATCCTCGCCGCTTCCCTTCACGCGGAAGCTCATGAGGTGACCGTAGCGATTCACCGGCGTGGCTCCATCGAGGTCGGAATCAACAAGGTACATGTAGCGACTTGCAAGATCGTGCAGGGGATTGGAATTCAATCCCAGGTAATCAACCCGCTCGATCTTGGGATGATTCTCGAGCCACTCCGCCACGGTCTGCGAACTCTGGCTGACCAGATCCATTTTGCTGCGGAGCGTGCGCAGATCGTTGAGTACCAGCAAGGCCTGCATGGGATTCATGGAGGGACCGTTGTCGCGATAGGGCAGGAACTTCACCCAGGTGGCGAAGTCGGCGATCATTTCGGGCGGCTCCGTGACCTTTTCACTCACAAGATTCTTTCGACTCACAATCACGCCGCCCACACCCATTCCACTGGAGGTCAGACTCTTTGAAACCGAATGGATGACCACATCCGCGCCGTGGAGGAGCGGGCGCATAAGGGCGGGTGTGGCCACGGTGGCGTCCACGATAAGCGGAATGCCGTGGCGATGCGCGATTTCCGCCAGCTTCTCAATGTCGCAGAAGTTGATGGTCGGGTTGCTGGGAAGTTCGGCGTAGAGCAGGCGCGTGTGTTCATCGATCTGTGCTTCCCAAGCGGACAGATCAGTGGGATCGGGAACCCAGCGAACCTGCCGACCCTTCTCCACCTGCCTTACATTGAACTGCTGGAATGTGCCGCCATAGACGTGGGCCGACGAAACGAAATTGATGGGTTCGTCCGGCGCCTGGGAGAGCTTCACCAGGAAGGGTTCCACGGCGCTCATGATGGCGGACATGCCGCTGGACGTCACCACCGCGCTGGTTTCCAGGCCGCTTCCATATCCCTCAAGTAAGGCCAGAGCCCACTCAAGGTAATAGGTGGTGGGATTGGCGATTCGCGCATAGCACCAGTTGGGAATGAGGTAGGCCAGCCCAGCTTCCATCTCGTCGGAATCGCGGTAGGCCTGACTGGTGGACATGTAAGCCGGCTCGATGATGGATCCCTGGTTCAAGTCCAGGGCCTCCCGCATGTCGTAGAGACCGTGCACGGATATGGTGTCGAAGCGACACTGCTTCATGCGTTTCACGCTCTCGGCGCGCCCCCGCATGATCTCCTCGCCCTTCTTCACATACTCGTGGACTCCGGCGGTATAGGCGCTCAAATCGGTGCTCATAGCGATTCCTCCTCCATTTTCACTGGTTATCCAGGATGAGGCAAGGATTAGGAGAAATCAAGGGTATCCGCAAATAAGTTTGGAAAAAAGAAATAGATGCCTAATAATCGAATGTCGTTTTAGCATCTTCCAAAGAATCAGAGGAATTGACTCGTTTAGGAGGCATTGACCTGAATCCTTCTTGCGGATAAGATCAGCATGGACATCCAGGCATCAGAGGATTTTATGCCCACTAATCTCCCTCCCCAATATCACAAGATCGAAGACAAGTTCAAAGCCGCTCGGGATCCGGCCGAGAAGATCGCCCATTTGCGCGAGATGATGGCCATCATGCCCAGGCACAAGGGCACGGACAAGATCTGGGGCGAGCATCGTAAGAAGATGTCGCAGCTACAGGAACAGGTGGAGAACGCCAAGAAGAGCAAGGGTGGAGGGCACAATCCCTGGTTCGTTCACAAGGGAGACGAGCCGCAGATTCTCCTGCTCGGTGCGCCCAACAGCGGTCGCAGCTCAGTGGTGGCCGGCCTCACCCATGCGAAAGCCGTGGTGGCGGAATTTCCTTACAGCACTCAATTGCCCTTGCCGGGCATGATGCCTTACAAAGATGTGCAGCTCGAACTGGTGGACACTCCCCCCATTGCAAACTTCCCCCTTGAGTCCTGGGTTCTTGATCAAGCGCGCAGCGCGGATGCCCTCGTGATTTTTGGCGATCTTTCGGCCCCGGATTGCTGCGACATGCTTACGGGTATCATTTCCGCCCTCGAGGAGCGCAGTCTCTTTCCGGTGGAGTGGCCCGACAAGGATGATGAAGACAAGGCCACGAATCAACGCTGCACACTGCTGGCCTTGAACAAAGCGGATCACCCCGATGCGGAGGTGAATCTCGAGTTCTTGGACGAACTCATCGGCGACAGATATCCCCAGCTGATTTTTTCCGCCAATACCGCTGAAGGGCTTGAAGCATTCAGCGAGGCCGTTTGGAGCATGCTGCGCATGGTGCGCGTCTACACGAAAGCGCCTGGTAAAAAGGTTGAGGAGAAGGCGCCTTACATGCTGCCTCGCGGATCCACGGTGCTGGATCTTGCCGGCAAGGTTCACAGAGATTTTCTGGAGCAATTCGATTCAGCCAAGATTTGGGGCTCGGGCAAGTTCGACGGTCAAACCGTGGATCGCGAGCACGTGGTGGAGGATGGCGACGTGGTGGAAATCCATCTGAAAAGTAGCTGAAACCCGTTTGCGAATTCCCCGTAGCGCCTCGGTAACCCTTCCCGGCATGGGGAGGTCAAAGGACATGAATCCCCAGACCCGGAGGTTTGCATGCAATACCTGAAGAGGAACAAGTCCATCGCGGTCTTGGCCGCCGCCGCTCTGATTTGCTTCACAGGAGGCGCGGCTTTGGCCGAGGAAGAAGTCGTGAAAGATGATTTTTGGGCCGATGAGGAATTCTTCGAAGACGATGATTTGTTTGAAGCCACCGGCAGCGGCGGAGGACCATCCATTACCTGGTTCGACATGGATTTCTCCACAATCAATGAAGTCCTAGACGGAGAAGGACTGATGGAAGTGGCCGAGGATGCGCTTTATTGGGGCGGCGCCGGTTGGGGCGGCATGCGCACCGGCGAGCGCACCTTCGTGGCCATCGGAGGCGGTGGTTTCAGTGGAAGCGCCGAATCCAAGGCTGGAGGCGATCGCACCAAGTGGAGCCACAGTGGTGGCTATTTCTCCCTGAAGGGTATCTACGCAACTCATCCACGTATCTTTTTGGAAGGCGGGCTTCAGATCGGTGGCGGTGGCTCGCACATTTGGGCGGAGACCACCGAGCCCGACGGAGATATCGTCGTGAAGGTTCGCGGCAATCGAAACTTCATCTTACTTCGTCCTCAAGTCGGACTCGATATCCGCCTTGCCCGCTGGGTGGGCATTCTCGTGGAGGGTGGTTACTCGATGAGTTCGGGTAGCTGGAATCTCGACGGCAATGAAACACTCATCCAGGAATTGGATATGGACAAGAACGATGGCCCCTATGCCTCGGTGATGGTGAGGTTCGGAATCTAGGCGCTCGCGGTCTTCCCGCTTGCTCCGGTTCGGCCGGTCTAACACCAGCAAACCTCATCATATCATGCCGGCCTCACAAGTCGCTTCGCGGGAAGCCGCTTCGCTTTCCATAAGAACCCCCGACCACATGGTTCGGGGGTTTTTGTTGGCGACATGAATCGACGAGCGCAGCGACTTCCCGCGAAACGCAACTGCGGCAGGCAAGCTAAGTCGTGGTGGCAGGGTGCAGGGGGTTTCTCTTTAAGGGCAGCGAAGTGGCTCTCCGAGACGCGACATGCGAGTCTTCGAGCCGGAGCGCGAGGAGAGACCACGAGCGCAGAAAAAAACCCCGCACCGAAGTGCGGGGGTCAATTCCAAAACTAGTGAATCAAATGATACTAGTAGAGGCTCTTGACGTTGGAGAAGGTGGTCTCCTCGGTCGCGGTGCCACAGGTCGTATCCAGAGTCACGTAGTCGACGAGCATGTTGTCGTTGGTGGCGATGTCGCAGTACAGCCAACCGAGGCAGAGCTCGGCGGTGGTGCCGCAGTAGGCGCCAACGTCAATCTGGCCCCAGAAACTGCTAGCAGTGTTCCAGGTACCAAAAGTGTGCTCGCTGAGATCCATGGTGTGATCAAAGACGACGTTGCCATCGACGGTGACATACATGTAGCCACAGCCAGTGCCGACGTAGCCCATCCAGTACCAATCAAGGTACATGCCGTCGAAGAAGATCGACTGGCAGAAGCTGTTTTCGTTGGCATCGCCGCAGTAGCCGCCGAGCCAAGCAACGTTGATACCGTCATAGGCGGGGTATCCCCAAACAGCGATGGGATCGAGAATCCAGAAACAGGTGGTGCTGGTGTAGCAGGTCCACGCGCTGGACGCATCGTCGCAGATACCATCTTCAAAGCTACCGTCATTCACGAGGCCAAGACGATCACCGATGGTGACGTTTTCGCCGGTACCAGGAAGCACGAGGCCATCCTTGGTGAGGGTGCCGGCGGTGGCGCTGGCAGCGAACGCGAGAGCGATGAGGACAAAAGTTAACTTCTTCAGCATGTTGCTCCTCCAGTTGAGTCATTATGCTTAGCAGAAATGGTGCAATTAAAGACAGGACGCTTACAGGCTCCTGCCTTGGTAATACAGATTCTACCATACCACTTATCGGCTATACAAGATTGAACTTAAGCTAGAAAATGAAACTTCCTGGGTCCGGTTTACCGGAGGAATGAATACTAAGCAGGATATAAAAAAGGAGCGACCCTGGGGGCCGCTCCTTCCGCAGGCTGGATTCCCGCGAATACTCAATTGGAGTTCCAGGTCTTGAGACCCAGATAGTACAACATGCTTTATTGCACCACTACACTACGCTACTAGTAAAGACTCTTGACGTTGGAGAAGGTGGTCGCTTCGATCGCGGTTCCGCCACACTCTTCATCGAGCGTCACCCAGTCGATGAGCATGTTGTCGTTGGTGGCAATATCGCAGTAGAGCCAGCCGAAGCAAAGCTCGGCGGTGGTCATGCAATACGCGCTCACGTCAATCATGCCCCAGAAGCTGCTGGCAGTGTTCCAGCTGCCATAAGTGTGCTCGCTGATATCCATGGTGTGATCAAAGACGACGTTGCCATCGACAGTGACGTACATGTAGCCGCAGCCGTAGCTGACGTAGCCCATCCAGTACCAATCAAGGTACATGCCGTCGAAGAAGATCGACTGGCAGAAGCTGTTTTCGTTGGCATCGCCGCAGTAGCCGCCGAGCCAAGCAACGTTGATACCGTCATAGGCGGGGTATCCCCAAACAGCGATGGGATCGAGAATCCAGAAACAGGTGGTGCTGGTGTAGCAGGTCCACGCGCTGGAAGCGTCGTCGCAAATTCCCAGCTCGAAGCTGCCGTCATTCACGAGGCCCAGACGATCACCGATGTTGGTGTTCTCACCGGTACCAGGAATGACCAGGCCATCCTTGGTAAGGGTGCCAGCGCCAGCGGCAACGGCAAAAGCGAGAACGGCGAGAGTTAATGTTAACTTCTTCAGCATTTCGTTCCTCCAATGATGTCGCTAATACACGTGTTACTCTTTCCCCTGACGGCATCCGCTATCAGGGGAATGCCTAAGGCTCCGTCATTATAATAATCGAAAATTGAAATCTATTTCAAGATACAGAAATATATTACCTAAGCGGTGAATTATCTTCATAGGAAAAGAGCGGAGCCCGAGGGCCCCGCTCTCTAAAATCAGACTCTAACTTCTTTAAAGATCGAACTTTACGCCCTGAGCCAAAGGCATCTCCGTGGAGTAGTTCAGGGTGTTGGTCTGGCGGCGCATGTAAATTTTCCAAGAATCGCTGCCTGACTCGCGCCCTCCACCTGTTTCCTTCTCTCCACCGAAGGCTCCACCGATCTCCGCGCCGCTTGTACCGGCATTGACATTGGCGATTCCGCAGTCACTTCCCTCGGGTCCGAGGAACTTCTCGGTGTTCATGAAATTGGTCGAGAAGATCGCGCTGCTCAGTCCCTGATCGACACTGTTGTGAAGTTCGATGGCCTCATCGAGGTCGCTGTAGCTGAATACGTAGAGCACGGGGGCGAA
>JACKQG010004429.1_pt1 | contig 16294 bp, 9 predicted proteins | sample 8237621 | NCBI WGS metagenome assembly JACKQG01 (sample SAMN15677084, study PRJNA649215) | marine metagenome | biome: marine; feature: Black Sea; material: saline water; isolation source: suspended particulate matter (SPM) from the Black Sea western gyre | collected 2013-06-09/2013-06-10 | depth...
GGAGGCATCCGCTCCCGCCGTTGCAATACGTTCCCCATCCGGAGAGAAAGCCGCTGCCATTACGTATTCGGTATGTCCTTCCAAGCTTCCTGTAGACTTCCAGGAACCACTCTTCCACAGTTTCGCCAACTTGTCCGCGCTTGCAGTTGCCACCAGTTTTCCGTCGGGGCTAGTGGAAAGGCCGTAAATGGAATCGCTATGAGCTCGAATCGTCTCAGTTCGCTCCCAAGTCTTTGTATTGAAAATCACCAAGCGACCCGACACTGTCGGCTCGCCGTCCGCGACAACCAACCATTCGCCGTTCTTCCCCGCAAAGGTCAGGCTTGTGATTCTGCCGGACAAACCGTCGTCAATTTTTTGAATCAGCTTACCGAGCTTTGTCTCCCGCACGAGAACTTGGCCAAATCCTCCGGACGCCAAAAGCTTGCCGGTAGGGTTCCATGCCAAGGAACGTACCTCATCTTGATGTCCTTTCCATACTCCCGAGCCGTTGGTATCCTTTTCCGATAAGTCGAACAGCTCGACGGCTTTGCCGCGACCCACCGCCAATTTCGTTCCGTCCGGCGAAGTCGCCAACGCTCCCACCGGAAGAAACCCCTTCGGCAACGCCCGCCACTTTTCCACTTTCCTTTCCGGTAATTCCGCCAATATTTCCGCGTCCCATTTTGCTCCGGTGGATAGCCACTCGGTAACTTGTTGGATTTCTTTTGCCGTTAATTGCTTCTTTGGCGGCATATGTGGGTCGGCATTTTCGAGGATAAGTTTCAAAATTCGGCTTTCCTCGGGTTTTTCGAGATCTATTACCTTGCCCTCGTCGCCGCCTTTGAGCGCCAATTCACGTGAGGTTAGTACCAATCCGCCCTTTCGCTTGTCTTCCCCATGACACCGAAAGCAATTTTCCTTAAGTATCCGTAATCCATCCATGCCTTGGAGCGAAACACCTGCACAAGAAATCGTTGCAAGCAGTGCGAATCTCCGAGCTCGGGAAAACCTTGGGCGCCATCTAAGCATTTCCTAGAGAAAATGCCTGCAATGCATTGTTTCGCAATCGAGAACCACTAAAAAAGAGTAATTCCCGTTCCCTACTTATGCTTTCCCACTGCGAACAAATGCTTCTGTCCTCGTAGGTACATCACGCCTTCCGAAAGAGCCGGAGAAGCCAATAATGGTTCGCCCATTTCGTGAACAGCAAGCAGTATCGGCTCGTCTCCCGCCTTCATTTCGAACACGAGTCCATCTTCGCCTGAAAGATAAATCTTTCCGTTCGTTGCCACGGGCGAAGCACTGAATCCAAATGCCTTATGCGGGATTCTACTTCGGTTTAATTCGTGGCCGCTTCTCAGGTCGTGGCATGCGAAAATGCCGCCGTTGTGGAGGAGGTATACCTTTTCTCTATAAATAAGCGGCGTCGGCATGTAAGGTCCGCGCTTTACGTGACTCCATGCCACGAACTCGTTCTTGGTTTTGCCCGGGTTTAGCGTAAGGTCCCCCAAAGCCTCCTCTCGTATCGCGAAGATGGGGCGTTCCGGAGCTCGTCCACTGGCCACTACGATGAGTCCTGCCTCGAAGACGGGCGTGGGGGCTGTGATTTTCGAACTGCCACCCAATCTCCAAAGTTCTTTCCCGGTTTCGAATTCATACCCACGGATAAAGTTCGAACCGTTTGCTACCACCTGCGTTCGCTTCTTGCCCGGCACCACCGTTGGCGTGCCCCAGGAAGGCAACTCGTCCCTAGGGGTTTTCCAGAGAGTTCGCCCTGTGCGGACGTCCAGCGCGGTGAGAAACGATTCACCCTGCGTGTCGCATTGGACGATGACTTTCCCTTCATGAATTACAGGCGAACTGGCGGAACCCCATTCGTAGCTGGGAAGGTCGTAGGCTCCCACGTCTAGACGTCCCAAGTCCTTCTTCCATAAGAAATCACCCTCCACCGTGTAGGCGAACAATCCCTCGGAACCAAAAAAAGCCACAACGTGCTTGCCGTCCGTTGCCGGCGTCGAGTTGGCGTAGGTCGCCTTTACGTGGCGTTTGTCTGTCGGTCGTCCCTTCGTCGCGGTTTTTTTCCAGAGCAGTTTTCCCGTGCGCTTGTCGTAACACATGATCAGCCACTCGTGCACGGTTCGATCCTTGGACGCCTCACCCGAACCGTACAAACCCGGGTTGAAGGAAGCTCCGGCTTCTCTGCTTACTGCTGTTGTCAGAAACAACGTTTTGCCCCACACGATCGGGCTCGAATGGGCCAAGCCCGGGATCTCGACTTTGAAGATCAATCCTTCGCTCGTTCGGCCATCAAACTTCTTCGGCAAGCCAGGTCCTTCGCTTATCCCCGCAGCATGAACACCGCGAAACGAAGGCCAATTTGCGTTGTCTTGTTTGTCGGCTTTTGCTCGTCCCAAACAAGCCAACGCGTACATCGACAAGCAGCATATAAAAGCCTTGTTCAACCAATTTTGCATGAGTCTCTCACGATCATGACTTGGACAAACCTGAAATGCTAATTACGCTTGCTCGTTTAGGGGATTAAATCCTGCAAGGGAGCTAAACAGAACTAAACCGAAACTCGGCGAGTTCGGCTTGGGCGTGCAGGAACAATTGGCCTGCAGAATTAAAGGCGAGCTACTTGCAGCAGCCGGGAGAACCTTTGTTCTTGCTGCACTTTTCGCATTTTTCGGCGCCGACGTTGCAGCATTGTTCGGTGCCCTTCTCGTCTCCACATTTGTCGCAGAGATCCTTGGCTCCGGCTTCGGAACCGCAGGAGGAAGCGAAGGCAAGGCAGATAGACGCTAGAGATATCAATAGTAGGTTTTTCATTCCATGTAATCATTAGTCTCGACGAACTCGGGGTCAAGCAATCCCTTGTTCATTATTGCTTCGGCAAGTCTTGACTTTGTCTAGGCTTCCGGAAGGAACATGAGTGATGTCAGAATTCTTGAAGGTTGCATCCGGTTGGCTATGGGGGCTTCCCTTGTTGGTGCTTTTGTTGGGTGGTGGAGTATTCTTCACTTTTTACTCAAGATTCCTTCCTTTCCTATATCTTGGGCATGGTGTTCGTGTATTGCTGGGCAAGTATGATGATGAGCGGGCGCCCGGCGAAGTTAGTCATTTTCAAGCCTTGTGCAGCGCCTTGTCGGGTACGGTTGGTATGGGGAACGTGGCGGGGGTGGCGATTGCAGTCACTACCGGTGGCCCCGGGGCTTTGTTTTGGATGTGGGTGTGCGCCTTGGTCGGGATGGCGACGAAGTTTTTTACTTGTAGCTTGTCCATCATGTATAGGGGCACAGACGACGCGGGGCAGGTTCAGGGTGGCCCGATGTATTTCATCATTGAGGGGCTCGGCCCAAAGTGGAAGCCTTTGGCAGTCATGTTTTGCATCTGCGGTATGTTTGGGTGTTTGCCGCTGCTTCAGTCGAATCAACTTACACAGATCGTTCGGGACATGTTTTTCGAGCCCTACGGATTGTTCGTGGGTTCGGAGGATCGAGTGAACTTTGGAAACGGCCTCTTCGGTTTGTGTGTGGCGTTGCTTGTGGGGAGTGTCATTATTGGCGGCATAAAGCGTATCGGCCGAGTCGCTGCATGGCTCGTTCCCGGGATGGTTATTCTCTACGCGGTATGCGCTTTGGTCATTCTAGGCGGGCATTTGTCCGAGATACCCGACGCCTTGGCCTCGATTTTCAAGTATGCCTTTTCGGGTGAGGCTGTGGCCGGTGGGGCTTTGGGCACCGTGATTATGATTGGGGTCCAACGAGCCGCTTTTTCCAACGAGGCTGGAATGGGGACGGAGGCTATGGCCCATGGGGCCGCCAAGACCCGCGAACCGATTCGCGAAGGAATGGTCGCCATGTTGGGCCCGATGATCGATACCTTGATCGTCTGCACCATCACTGGCCTAGTAATCCTAGTGACCGGAGTTTCGGAAGCCGGTGGAGAGGATGGCGTGATCCTGACTGCTCGTGCCTTTAAGGAGGGAATCCCGGGAGCCGGGCCTTACCTACTGCTGATCTGTGTACTGTTCCTTAGTTTTTCATCGATGATCGGTTTTTCCTACTATGTAACCAAGTGTGGGTGCTTTTTGTTCGGGTCGCGGGCAAGAATCCCATTGGCCATATTTTATCTCGCCGCCATCGTGATCTCGGCGGTGGTGGCTATGGACGATGTAATCAACTTTCTGGATGTTTCCTTCGGTCTCATGGCGGTACCGACTATACTCTCTTCACTCTTGCTCGCACCCAAAGTAATGCAAGCCGCGCGGAAGTATTTCGGAGGCCTTAACGGCTAGATTTACTTGTCCATTGGCGGCCAATCGAGCCATTTGTCGAGGAAGCGAAAGGTGCCTTGGCCGTTTATGGTGTGGGGGCCTAGGAACCATTCGATTTCGGTTCGATCGGAAATCTTGAGTCGTGTGTAAAGACGGCGAATCTTCGAGTACTCGGCGGCGACCCACTCATCGGGGGCCACACCGTCGAAGTGACCGCGTTCGACCATGAAGGGGCGCGGGGCGATTAGCGCCGCCATTTCCGCATAGTTGAAGGTGTGGCCCAAGTTGAACTCGAAGATTTCGTACTCGTTCGTGAAGGGGTAGCTGTATCGGTCGTCACCGGGGCGCGTGGAACCGGTTTTGCGTATCCAGTCGTTGAAGTCGGCCGAACAAATGGAGAGACAATATCCTTCCACGAGAGCGGGAACGCGCATGGCGGTTTTACCTCCGTAGGACAATCCGTAGAAGGCGATGCTCTTGGGATCGGTGAAGGGGAGTTCGCCCAACCATCGTACGATCTGTCGATGCTGGGCCACGATTAAGGAGAAGAGAGTTTTTCCCAACGGGTTGGCCTTCCTTTGGAGGGAACGAAACTTGTCTCCCATCAGGTACGGATTCTGGGGCGCGAATACGACGTAGCCTTTTTCGCAGAGCTTGGCGGCGAAATCGTGATAGGCTCGGTGGTCGCCCTCGATCACGTCTTTTGGGCGTCCTTCCAGACCATGCTGGCATACCACCACGGGACGCCGCTCGCCGGGCTGAATGTTTTTCGGCACGAGGAGGACGCCATAGGCGAAGAGTTCCGGGTACACGTCGAGAACGACTTCGTGGCCCGTCCATTTCTTCTTGTCGTATATTTTTCGGGAACGAGGAGAGAGAGGGAGGAAATCCTCTTCGAAACGTCCAATGACTTCCTCCTCGAAACGTCGACGATGGGAAACCGTGCTCTTGGCGTAGGCGTCGAGTGACGAGAGGCTGGGCTGAAAATCGCTCGTTCGCACAAGGTGAGATTGTTCCACCAGTTCTTGAACGTAAGATGCGATTTCGGTGAAGGATCGTTTCTCGCGAGCTTTCGAGTCGGGTAGGGTGGTTGCCGTTTTTTGGGTCTTGTCCCGCTTGCTTAAATGTCCATCGGGGGAAAGCGACTGCAAGAATTTCAACAGGGCTTGGCTTTCTCCGGGAGATCCCTTCCCCTCTTCCCCGCTGGTAAATAAGCTTAAAGCGGATTTGGTTGAACTTACCAAAATCTTCGCTCTGGAAAACTCATCGCGAACTTTGGCGAGAGAGGGCGTGATTAACTTGCCCGGAGCCGCGCCGGTGGAATCGATGGTCACTTCCGGACCCTTGGCTGCTTCCACCACCAAAGCTCTCTCGGCCAATAGACCTGCCAGTTCGGCGTCTCCGAAATGATTGAGGAATCCGAACAGGTTTCGTTCCAGTGGTTCACGCCACATGTCTTCGCGTGGCCCGAATTGTCCCGATACGCAGACGGCGTCGACGCGTGGGTCGAGTGCCCCTGCCTGCAAGGCCAGCAAACCTCCTTCGCCCCAACCGATCAGGCCGATCCGCGTGCTCTTGTCCTTCTCGAACCAATCAACCATGGCCAAGGCTTTTTGGATTTCGAATCCCTGCAAGGTTCTCCCCATCAGAAAAGCCGAACGATGCAGGAATTCCCTGTCGCTTATTTTTATGCCCTTGCGTCTCTCGCTTTGGACTCGAACGTTTCGCCCGACGAGCGCTGGTACGACGACCCGGCAGCCGCTTTCGGCCAATCTTCGCGCAAATTGACCAGCGGGAGGGATACTTGTCGTTAGTCCTGCAATATCTTCCGGGGATTGATCGGCGTCGGGTATTGCAAGGACGTTTGCCACAGGCTTTCGCCCTGTAGGTTGCAGTAACAAGCCTTCCCCGAAAACTCCCTCTAGAACTGGCCAGCGGATGGCAAGAACCTCGTAGCCTGAACCTGTCGTTACCTTGGCCGACCTTGTGGTGGTGGACATTAGCGAAGGAGCTTCGAAGGGAACTCTTTTATCCGTTACTCCTGAAATGCGAGCAAGTTCCTTTCGATTGTCGTCTAAAAAACCTTCCTTTTTTTTCGGAGAAGATAAACCCTTTTCCCAATGTTTCGATCGACGGACTAAGGTCTCGGCCAGTTTGCGATCGAGGAATCGATGGGCGCCAACAAGCATTCTCTCGGCAAGATCGCCTTCTAGCGTTAGTTGTTTAGTTCCCCGAAGAACTTCTTTCTTTAGCTCTATGCCCAAGGAGAGATAGGCCGAAGATACGAAAAGAAGAAGGGCCAAGAGAGTCTGTTGAAGCAATTTCATTTCAGTTTTCTTTAAACGAATGGCAACTCTTGCATCTCCCGCAAACCTTAACATTAGGCTTTGCCCTTAATTGTTTTCGGAGTTCAAAATCTTCCGACTGAATCAATGTTTTCTATTGCCGAGGCTTGCTTTTCTTGTGTTCGTGAAATTCCGACCAGGAAAGCTTACCGTCCTTGTCGGCATCGGCCTTGGGGTTTTTCTTGAAATAGTGCTTCTTCTAATATTCGGCGTCCTTCGGGGCATTCATTAATTTCTTGTGAGCGTTCAGTTCGGGCCAAGACAAATCCCCGTCCTTGTTCGTATCCGCCTTGGGGTTCTTCTTGAAGTAATCGTTTTTCCATTGTTCGTTGCTCTTTGGTTTTTCGGGAATGCTTTGGGGAATGCGGGCGAGTAGTTTGGCTCGATACTTTTTCAGCGTTTTCTCGTGGTTTGGATCAAGCGCGAGATTATCCCATTCGTAGGGATCCTTCGTTACGGCATAAAGTTCCTCCTTACCGTTTTCATAGCGGACGTAGCGCCATTCGCTTGAGCGCAAGGAATAGTTTTGCTTGGCCGGATCATAATACTGGGCCCATTTGTAAAGAGAGGTAAGGGCGGAGTCCGGGCCATTCCATTTTCCCATGGTGGGGTTCTTGAGCAAGGGCTTGATGGAGAACCCGTCGAGGGGGCGTCCCTTGTCGTTTTTCATTGTGTTGGACGGGAGATCGCAAAGATCCAGTAGGGTGGGGTAAAGGTCGACGAGAGAGACGGGGCGGTCACAGGTTTCCCCGACCTTGGAGAGTCCGGGAGCCCGTAATACCAAAGGTATGCGGGTACTTTCCTGCCAAAGGGAGTTTTTGTACAAATAGTCCTTTTCCCCCATTCCCCAGCCGTGGTCGCTGGTGAACACGATTATGGTATTCTTATTGAGTGAGGAACCGTCCACGACGTCGAGGATTTCACCGATCAAGTCGTCCACCGAGGCAACGCTGGCGAGGTAGGCTTGGATGAATTTCTTTAGGGCAAGGACCCGGTCGCCCTTGTAGGAGGCGACCAAGCTGTCGTACATCTTGGTTCCTCGGTTTCCGCTTCGATCGTCTTCTTTGGATGTAACGGTGAGCTTGAAAGTGTCGTCGATGTCGCCCTCCTTGATTAGGGGCAACTCGATCGAGTCTAGGGGAAAGCGGTCGAAGTATTTTTGAGGGACGATCAAGGGCGTGTGCGGACGAACGAAGCCCACGCCCATGAAGAAGGGTTTGCGTTTCTTTGCTGCAGCCAGTTCCTTCAGCCGTTTGACCGCCCATTGAGCGTTGAGTTCGTCCCCGGTCGAGTCGCGTTTTTCCTCCGACTCGTACTTGAGCTCGCGTTGGGCCTTCCACCCCCCGGTTACCCAAGAATAAGGTTTTCCCGTAGCGGGTGACTTTTTGTGGGAGACTTTTTCGAGTGGACCAAAGGTACCGTCGATAATTCCGAAATCGTCCCTGAACGGGCTGGGGACTCCAAGGTGTGGAATCTTGTCCTTTCCATCGAAGAGGAAAGGACCGTAATCGGAAGGGTGTCCGTACTCGCTCCATTCCTGACGGTCTCGATTGTGCATGATTTTTCCAGTGCCGAGAGTGTGGTAGCCGTTGGCCGAGAAATGAGCCATCATGGTGCGCGAGTTCTTGAGGATCTCGTTCTTGTCCCAATCCTCGAACCCGAACACTTGAGAGGTATGGGGGTAAATTCCGGTGGCAAAGCTGGCCCGCGAAGGATTGCAGATGGGAATATTACAATGCGCTTGGGTGAAGGAAACCCCGCTATCTATAAGTTTTTTGATGTTCGGTGTCTTTACTTGCGGATGTCCTCCTAGCGTCTCGACGTAATCGTTCAAGTCGTCACAAACGATAAGCAAGACATTCGGCTTTTTAGCTGCCGTCAAGTCGCCGAACAGGCCCCAAGTTAATAAACCGATAAAGAGGGTATGCAGGATTTTTATTTGCGAAAAGTGCTTTTTCATTTTCGCTTCGTTCTTATTAGCAAAACAAGGGTTTCCCATCGAGCGATGGTCCTTCGAATACGGTGAATTTTGAAGATGAGTGCTTTTAAAGATATGAGCAACAATAGTCAGCGAACTCTTTGACCATCAGATCAAACTTCGAGTTCTCTGGAACTTCAAACTGTTCGCCGGTTTTGAAGTTTTGCCACGAGTCGGATGCCGGAAGTTTCACTTCCATTTCTCCGCCTATTATTTCCATCACTTCGGCTACACCGGTATCAAATGAATATTCACCCGCTTGCATGAAGCCCAATGTCTTTTTTGTTCCGTCCTCAAATTTGACGGTTCGACTTGTCACTTTGCCGTCAAAATAAACATTCGCCTCTCGAACCACTGTTACTTCACTAAATTCAGACATAATAACATTTCCTTTTTGAAGTTTTAGAATCAATGAAAGACTCTGGACTCGCAAGCAACTTTGTATGCAAAAGGCACCTCTTTCTGTGATTGATGAGAATTCTTTGAATGGTTGCTTTTTAAGCTTAAATGGAGCTCCATACTTCCTCGCTGGAGAGTAATTGGAAGTGGTGTCAGGCCTTCGGGTTTTGTTCGGCGAAAAAGTTGTAGTGAATCAACAGGCTAATTGTGGTTTTAACCATAAATGCGCCCAACTACCAACTACCTCCGAGTGCTTGAACCAAGCTGACGGCGGCCGCCCGTCTTTCCCCTATCAAGGAGTTTTCGGAAAGTCTTGCTTGTAGGCGCTCGCGTTCTGCATCGATGAATTCAAAGTAGCTGGCTAGGCCACTGTCGTGACGGTTTTTCGCCGACTCGGCGGTTTGAGTGGCGGCTTTTACCGCTTCGTTTCTTGCCATCAACTCGCGTTGCAGGCTTTGGAGGTCAAGCAGAGCGTCGTCGACTTCTCGAACGGCTGTCAGTACTGTGCTTCTATAGTTGGCGACGGCTTCTTGCCATTGAGCCTTGGCATGGTCAAGCGATGATTGCCGTGCTCGTGCTTGGAAGATCGGAATGTTTATCTTTGGGCCAATATCGAAAAATTGGCTGTCGGCAGAAAAAAGGTCACTGGATTTCAGGCTTGCGAGGCCGCTGCTCCCGTTAAGCGTGATCTTGGGAAGGAAGTCCGATTTGCGAATGCCGATTTGAATTGCTGCTGCTCTTAGCGTTTGATCGGCAGCGCGTAGGTCGGCTCGACGGTCTAGAAGTGAGGAAGGGATTCCCGGGGGGATTACCGGAGTGGCCAGTGACGACTTTTCGATCGTCGGCAATTCTCCTTTGAATTCGGAGGTGGCAACGCCGATAAGCACGGCAATTGCATGTTTTAGTTTCCCGAGCTTTCTTGTGGCGGATTCTTTCACCGCGAGCGCATTGTGGAACTCGACTCTTGCCCGGGCTACGTCGATCTCCACTCCGGTTCCAAGCTTTAGGCGAGATTCCTGTAAGTTTAGATTTTCTTCACGGATTCTTACTGCATCTTTAAGGATTTCCAATTCTGCCTCTGTCGACCTAATGGCGAAATACTGGCGTGCAAGATTTGCCTGCAGTGAAAGCAGTAGGTATTGGAAATCAAATTTTTCGGCTTCGGCCCTAAGTCGGTCTCGCTTGACTGTACCGCGGACGCGTCCCCATAGATCCCATTCCCACGATGCGCTGACCCCGATTCCATAGCGTTCGTATTCGGGAGTCGATAGAGGAAAGAGAAGGTTATTTAGCGAATCGCGGCGGCGACCGGCGGACAATTCTCCTTTAACGGTTGGAAACAGCGCGGAACGAGTAATGCCTAGAACTGCGAAACTCTGATCCATTCGGGCGAGAGCGGCTTCGATGTCCGGATTTGCGTTTTCTAGTTTCTCGATCAAGGAGTCTAGAGTGGGATCGTTGAAGATACGCCACCATGCTTCCGGCGAGGAAATGATAGCTTCGCTAGAGGGGGCTTCATTGTGGAGAAATTTATCAGGGGCAAGGGGAACCCCTTCGTCCGGGTTCGGGCTTCGACTTTCGGTAAACGAGCCGCAACCTGAAAGAATTACAGCCGTAGCAACCAAGGCTTTGAATTGTAATTTTTTAAATGATCTCGACATGCGTCAGGTAGTTGGGTTCTCAGTGAATTCTTGAATGGTCTCGTTGATTCTTAGGTTTTTCCGCGGATCGAGTACGGAATAAACGATACTTAGGACTGCGGGTACCAGAACTAGAGTGAAAATAGTCGAGACCAAAAGCCCTCCAACCACTACGGCGCCAAGTCCTCGGTAAAGCTCGGAGCCTGCGCCTGGCAGCAGTACCAGTGGGATCATTCCGCCTACTGAGGTAAGCGAACTCATGAGGATAGGCCGCACACGAGTTCGCACAGAAGCAATAATCGCCTTTTCCGGTGTCTCGGCTCCCGACTCTGGGTTTTTAAGAAAATTCAATGTCTGGTGAATGATGAGTATGGCGTTATTCACCACTACGCCGGCGAGGATGATGAACCCGAGAATGCTCAACATATCGAGGTTTTGAACCGGCATGTAAGGGTCGAGGTTGCTCCAGAAATGAACTGCCGCCAGTCCAAGGAACCCACCGAGTGTCGCGAGCGGTACTGTCAACATTATGACCACTGGCGAACTCCAGCTCTGGAAAAGAACGACCATCACGAGATAAACTACTAGGAACGATAGAAACAACGAGCTCGACACAGTTCCGAGAATGCCGCCTTCGCCGAGCAGAGCCCGTTTGATCTCATTCAGCTTGCCGGCCGATCCTGCCAGACCGACTTCAAGTCCGGGGTGGATTTTACCGCTATCGCGCAATTGTGCCACCAAGGCCTCTACTTTCTCGATTGCTGTCTCCAATGGCATACCCGCCGGTGGAGTGAATTGAAGAGTAACGGCTCGCGAGCGATCCACATGGCGAATCTCATTGGGTCCGCGGACTCGCTCTACGGAAGCCAGAGTGCGCAAATCAACGATGGATCCGTTGCCTGTCGCGATCGGTGCATTGAGAATTCCATCGATGGGGTGTTTGCCATTGGCATCCTCGCTGATGACTTTCAAGTCAAGCAATTCACCTTCTCGCTCATAGTCTCTAAAAAAAAGTATGCCGTCTCCGTTGGCTTGCGCCGCTAGCCCGACGTCGCGTCGCGTAAGTCCCACCTTGAGCAGGGCGCGATCGAGCGGCACGATTCGCAACTCCGTCGAAGGCATTGCGAAGTTTGCCGGATCAGGATTTACGCTATAGGGACCGAAGTTGCCGATGAGCCCGAACATCACTGACTGAGCGGAAGCGATGACTTGATCGAGGTCTCGACCTTTTAAATCGATCTTGATTGCCGAGCCGGTGTTACCTCCGACGCGGAAGAGAGGCATTTGAAAAGAGAATGCAATCGCATCGGGTGCGTTGTGCCCCCCGGCTGCGTTGTTCATCAATGGGATCAGGTCTGCGACCTTACTTTTGTCGGCGGAGATGGCTCCGTGAAACATTCGCCCTTCAAAACTGACTAGGAAATAATTTTCGATTGGTGGAGGAAGTACTGTAGGAGGTCCCCCTGGAAATGAGGGAACCTTGGTTCTGCGATCCTCCTTTGGAGAGTTTCCGCGTTGGACGGTTTCTACGGCAAATTGATCGGGCGCCGCTTCCCAGAACGGCTTCATCCGAGACTCGATGCGTTCGCCCATCTTTGTGAGTTGGTCGAGATTATACCCGGGAGGAGGAATCAGAAGCCCGAACACTAGATTGCGGTTTCCCTTCGGAAGGTAATCGAGTGGGGGCATTAGAAGTTTTATACCGACTACAGTTCCGATTGTGAAAATCAATATGACCCCTATTCGGAGTGACCAGCTTCTGTTCACGAAGGCGACGATACCCCCAACGAGATCGGGTAGGGCGTTTGCCATGCGACGGAGGAATGCCAAGGGGGCGAACCCTATTCGCTTTCTTCCCTTTGGCATGGTTTCTCCTTGTTTGAGGACACGGGCGGCAGCCGTCGGAATCACTGTTAGGGATACGATCAAGCTCAATCCTACCGCAGCCATTATTGCATAAGCTATGTCTTTGAATAATTGTCCTGCGGTTTCTTGTATGAGCAGAATAGGAAGGAACACCGCCATTGTCGTTATGGTTGAGGCCATGACTGCCCCAGCCACCTCCGTGGCACCGTCCTTCGCCGCAATCCTTGGGTTTTTCCCTAGTTCGAGATGTCGATAGATGTTCTCGATTACCACTATTGCATTGTCGACGACCATTCCCACGGCGAAGGCCATTCCTGCCAGTGAAATTATGTTTACTGAACGTCCAAGCGAGACAAGTACCACTATGGCGGCGATTACGGAAATGGGAATGGCCACGCCTATAATGCCGACGGTTCGGAGTGAGCGCAGGAAGAACAACAAGGTCAACGTCGCCAAAATACCTCCGATCACGATGTTGCTTTGAACCAAGTCTATCGCATCTTCTACGTAGGTGGTGGCGTCATAAACTTGAACGAGTTCGAGTTTGCCGTTGAGCCCGAGTTCGCGTGAATGCTCCTCAAGTAATCCTGCCGGTCCATTCATCGAGGCGATCTCTTCCTTGATCCGATCCATAGTGCCGATCAGGTTGCCTCCTCGTTGGAGCAAGAAATTGAAGAATGGCATCTGGTTGCCGCGTGCTCGCGCCCAGTCGGTTTTTTCCTTGTAAGTTTCCACGACTTCCGCGACGTCTCGAACGTAGACTGGTCCTCCGCTATCTCGCCTTATGATCATATCCATGATCGATTTCGGCGTTTCGAATCGTCCTGTGGAGCGGACTCGAATGTCGCGCTTACCTTCCTTTAGCTTACCTGCTGAAAAATTTTGGTTGGCATTACGGATGGCCGTACTCAGCTGGTTCCAGGTCAAGCCTCGTTCAGCAAGTGCTCGTGCTTTTACGCGAATCTGAATCTCCGATTTCCTGCCTCCGCGAATACCAACCTGAGATACGCCCTCCAGTCTATCGAAACGAGGCTTCAATCGGCGCTCCATGAAGTCGTAAAGAGTAGTGGTATCGAACTCGACGTCGGTTGAGGAAAGCCCCACCCAAGCAATGAAATCAACCGATTCGGGATCAATGTCCTCTACTACGGGTTGCAGGACGGCTTCAGGATAACCAGGCACTTCATCGAGTTTCTGCAACACCTCTGCCTTGGCCTCTTTGATGTTCGTTCCCGTTGCAAATTCTAACCGAACGTTACCCCGGCCGGCTTGACTGTTGCTGGTCATTGACACCAGACCTGCAATGTCGCCCAAGACCTTCTCCTGCTCTTCCACGATATCGCTCTCTATTTCTTCCGCCGATGCGCTTTCCCAACCCGTCGTCACCGAGATGACGACCGAATCGACCTCTGGTTTCATCTGCACGGGCACGCTCGTAAAGGCCATAATGCCCGCCAACAGGGACAAGCCTATTCCCACCGCGACGGAAATAGGCCGCCGGATGCAATACTCGATTAAATTCATCGAGCAGGGGCCGAGCGAGGTTCTTCTCTGACCTTTACCATTAGCGACCTGCCGGGCATTAGGCGTTCATTGCCTTCTACGATAATTTGATCGTCCATGGTGAACTCACTCCCAGCGACGGGAACATAGACCTTATTGCCCCTTTCAAAAGCGATATTTATGGGAATTCTTCGTGCCACCGGCAAGTCACCTTCTTTTTCGGACTTTGCTGCGACATAGGCAAACTCGCCCGAAACCGACCGGATCACGGCATCTGTGGAAAAGAGCCAGTGAGGCTCCAGTTCTCCCACGGGCAGAAGACCTGTTACGGATTCGCCGGAGGCAAGCTTTCTCGTGGTATTGGGGATGGTTGCGACTATCGTGAACAACTGACTCAATGATTCAACCTTCGGAATGATTTCAATTTTATGCGGAGTTATGATTTGTCCGGAGGACGACCGGCGTACACGGAAGTTTGGAGAATCGGAATTCAGGTAGTCGAGATGCCTAGACGGGACGCGCAGCCAAGCCTCAACTGGATCGATTGTTACTAGCGAGGCCACAATTGTACCGGCGGCGACCCATTCGCCCGGCTCGGATCGACGCTCTACTATAACGCCGTCGAAGGGTGCTCGAATGGTAAGATCCTCCAGCTGAACGCTCAGAAAACTCAGGCGGCTTTCCGCTTCGGCGATTCCATCGGTGGCCACGCCGCTTTGCGCAATTGCTACCGCCAATGCTCGTTCCGCATCTAGCACGTCGCTTTGCGAAACTGCCTTCGAATCTCTCAATCTGCGTTTCATGCCGAGATCGGACTCGGCCCTTTCGAGTTCGGCCTTCCTTTGACCTGCCAGTCCCTTTGCCGATGCCAATGTGGCTTGAGCCTCTTCGATCAAAGCCGTTATTCTTCGGTCGTCGAGCTTGGCAATGACGTCGTTTTGCTTAATCTCATCACCCTCGTCGACTAGCATTTCCACTATCGCGCCCGGTTCGCGCGCTGCAATTTTAGCTTCGGACGCCGCGCGTAAGATTCCCGTCACGATGGCTTCCGCCTGTACGGATTCTTTGAGTAGCGTTTCTACGTATACTGCGGCGGGCGGCATTGACATCGGTGCTCCATCCGGACCACCCGATCCGGCAATGGGCGCATCTTGCATCAGCCTTACACTATAAATGGTAGCTGCGATCACCAGAATCGCCAGTGCGGCGACAATGATGTTGCGGCGCGCATTGGTCTCTTCGGAGGAAGTTTTAGTTGTAGATCTGGAATCAGACATAATAAAGGCTTTGCCTGTGTTCCATGCACAGACGGACTTCGCAAGTCGAAAATGAGTATTGAGGATAGTCCGCATCGAAAAGGACCTGAAGATTTTGCGCTAAGGTCAAGACAAGCTGGACGACGAAGTCTTGGATAACCTCTAGGCGTTGGGTCGGGAGTTCTACTGGATTAGGAAGGCACTCCCCGTCTCATTTTACTCTTGGCTGGGCGAAGTACCGTTAGGGGATCGAGGTTCTATCCTTTGTTATTCTCCGTTCAGGTAACTTTGGTAGAATCCATTCACGAGGTTCGTCCGGAAAGACGCAGCGCGGGATTTGCGACTGCTTCAACCCCATTATTTCCCATTCCTCGCGAGCCTCTTGGTACGGAACGATTTGAAAGATTCTTGACCGGCGTGGGTCCTGACGTAGTATCCAATGTTCTTATGAAGGTGCGGAGACTCTACGTTTTTGACTTTTGTCCAGGTAGGCATGGCTTAGGGATTCGATTTTGAACCCCTTACAAACCTACCTTATGAAAATCAAATCAAGGGCCAAGTCACCTACATGAGGCGTTCTTCTCGAACGGGTATGCCGGGATAGCTCAGTTGGTAGAGCAACGCATTCGTAATGCGTAGGTCGTCGGTTCGAATCCGATTCCCGGCTCCATTTTTTCTCACCAGAAAAGGGGTCATTACGTAATGTTTTGAATAAATTCATAATAAGCAATATCCTTCCTCTGCTTCTGTTGTTGTTTAAATCGGCTCGTGAGTATCGAAACCGACTGAGGCGCTCCCATATTAAGTTTTGACGCGATCCACACGTTTGTGGCGGCAGTGTGGCGTTTGAGCACATCGGCGACCCACACTTTCCATTGCGCCGACTTCTTCTCAGACAAAATTGCGCTATCGTTCTTCTGCAACGTAGAGAGCATTCTTTCCAAAAGGTTCTCCCACTGAAGCTCATTGGCTTCGTGCAACTCCTTGCCTTCCCGTCGCAACCCCTCGAAAGAGCCCTCCTTCAGCAGCCCTTCCGATTCAAGCAGACC
>JACKQG010004430.1_pt1 | contig 16292 bp, 12 predicted proteins | sample 8237621 | NCBI WGS metagenome assembly JACKQG01 (sample SAMN15677084, study PRJNA649215) | marine metagenome | biome: marine; feature: Black Sea; material: saline water; isolation source: suspended particulate matter (SPM) from the Black Sea western gyre | collected 2013-06-09/2013-06-10 | depth...
AATATAATTAGTGAAAATTAGTGAAACTGAAAGTCCGCTATCTTTTTGGCGGATTAGTGGTTCAATTCTTTTTAAATATGAAGTTATATCACTTTTGCTTCTTCCCTCAGCAATCGAACAAGTTCGGGAACTGCATCTGCGCCTTGGCCAACTATTTTACCGCCTTCTCTCGCTGGTGGGTATTCAATGTTTACAATTTCAATTTTTGAAGAATCAATTTCAACTTGTTTTTCATCGATGGTTTTTCTTTTTGCCATCATAATTCCCCGGAGCGCCGGATAGCGTGGCTCGTTTAAACCTTTTTCCGCAGTGAATACCGCCGGCAGAGAAGCTTGAATCACTTCTGTTCCGCCTTCCACATCACGTTTGGTTGTTGCTTTATCGCCTTCAAGATTGAGTTCGGAAATGAATGTAACGCATGGTAGACTTAGTAATTCGGAAACCATGGGACCAACCTGCAGGCTGTCGTCATCCACTGCTTGTTTGCCAAACAGTATCAAGTCATATTGCAGGTCTTTAATAACAGAAGCCAATGCTTTTGCTACCGAAAGTGAATCGAGATAGTTATCTTCGGTTTTGACGAGAATTGCCTCATCAACTCCCATTGCCAGCGCATTTCGAATTGCTGAAACGGATCGTTCCGGTCCAACGCAAAACACAGTTACGGTAGTTCCTTCATTTTTTTCTTTAATCTGAATTGCTTCTTCAACAGCGTACTCATCGAATGGATTTAAAATCCAATTGATATCAGCCGTATCAATGGATTTTTTATCCGAAGCAATTTTGATCCTGGATTCAGTATCAGGAACTTGCTTAACACAAACCAAAATGTTCATACATTTCTCCTTAGATATTTATGTTCAAAAAAACCGATTAATTTCGAAGTGTAATTTTAAGAAAATTATTGCACAAAGTCAACTTTATTTTTAAAAAATTTCATTAATCCCAATGCTGAAAAAAGATAAAAAAGGTCAAGGTCAAGATCGAGATCAAAAAATTATAGAAAAATTTTTTTCTTAATCTCGATCTTGACCTTAATCTTGCTCTGATTTAAGTTACAAAAAAGGATCTGTTCAAATTACCCCTGTCAATGCTAAACTTTACACATCATACCTCGAATGTAAATGTCCCCGATCGTTTTACCGCAATTTTCCAAATTATATCTTTTGGTTTTTGAAATTACCCAGTAACTGGAGAGTTCATCCAAAGCGCCAAACAAAATACGTTTGGTAATCCAGGGATCAATATCAAGGTTGACTTCACCTTCGTTCTGTCCCTGTATTATTATTGAAGAAATGATATTCAAATAATCATTAATTTTTGTACCGTTATAATCTTTCATAAATTTGTGGCTTTGTCGTAACTCAATTTGAAAGACCTCAGCCATCTCCCGGTTTTGTTCCATAAAAGACAGGTGAATAGAAATAAATTTTTTTATCTTGTTTTCAAACCCGGTTTCTTTGGCAATCTCTTTTTTGACATTTTTAATGATAGCGCTCATTTCTTCTTCAAACAACGAAATGAGAATATCATCTTTATTTTTAAAATAGAGATAAATTGTTCCGTCAGCCACTTGTGCTAATTTTGCAATTTGAGAAATCTTTGAGTGATAAAAACCATTTTGAGCAAAAATTTTTGTAGCGGCTTTTAAAATTCGTTCTCGTTTAATGTTTTTATTATTCATTTTATTATGCATAATTTGGAGACTGAAACGTTTTATGATAGAAATTTAAATAATTCTACTTTCCAATTGATAGAAGAACCCAACTGATAAAAAACAGTCTTGTTACAGTATTTCATTAGTAAAAATTTCCTTGCTATTAACTATCATGTAGTTGTGCAAATTTAATTAATATATTAGAAACATCCGTTGGGTTCTCCACGGCGAATCATTCTATAGTAAAAATCTACCGAAGGAAGATTCTTTAATCCGTTGGAGCAAAATATCAATTAATGAATGCTCATTCATTAATTTAAAAAAATTCAGATGAATGTCAAGTACTTTTTCTTTATAAAATTCATAAATTTCTAATAGTCAAAAATTTATAAAATATCTCTTGACATTTTGATAAATTATTTTTTATATTAACATAATGTAATATAGACAGTTTAAACTAAAAACAGGTAATCATGTTTAATAATAAAAGACAATATCTAAAAACAGCAATCGTAACAGCTTCTGTAATTTCTCTTATTCTTGTCTCATGTTTTTCAGATCATGGGCTTGAGCCAATTCGAAGCAATATTCAGGGCACTATCACATATTCCGGGGACTGGCCTGCACCTGCTGCTGAAGTTCGTCTCGTTACAGCAACAAAATTTCCGCCTTCCGGAGTGGGTGATCTGATAATTGGTGAATCGATTCCGCTTACCGGGGATTCTTTAGATTATAATTTCTATTTAAAACCCGGAACCTACGATCTGATCGGCATAGCATGGCGGGAACAGAATTCCATCTGGGATATTATTAGCATCTGCGGTATTTATTTTTCAGGAAGTGATTCGCTATCGCCGGGCGAGATTGTGATTCAAACTGATACATCTCAAGTCAGCAACATTGACATATTTGTTGATCGTTCAAAAGCCAGGAAAGTTACTAACACAAAGATCACCGGTTCTATTAAATTTGAAGGAACATGGCCCGATTCTGTTGAAGATGTTCGAGTGATTGTCACAACTAAATTCAAATTTTTCCCGCCAGTTTTACCGACTCTATTAGATTTAAGTTTTAGTAACAGCATAAGCGCTGGGGTTGACTCTTCGGATTATACGATTAATGCTTTTCCCGCAACTTATGTTGCAACCGCTGTAATCTTTTTTAAAAGTGGTCAATCGTTATCGTTCGATGATATCATTTATTCATTGAATGTCGGGGGAATGAATATGACTCCTTTTTCAACAATTGAGGATAGTACAACTGTTGGACCGGATTTTCATATTAAGTTTTGATACTTGTAATTTAACCTGAATTATTCTGAATGCAGCAAGTGGCAGTAGCAGAGGCAGTGGCAGTAATAATCGCAGATCCATTTTTTTACTGCTACTGCTACTGCCACTGCTGCTTTTTTGAATAATGCTATAAATGTCATTTGAAAAAACTATTGCATCCGCCAAGCGGATAATCCTTATAAAAAAAATGGAGTAATCTTTTATGAGAAAGATTATTATACTGTTACTTTTTATCACTGTCCTAACATCAAACAATATTAATGCACAACAGGTTGGATATGGCTCTATAAAAGGGGCAATTATTGATGTTGATACCAGGGAACCATTACCAGGCGCTAATATAATCATCGTTGGTACAACAATGGGCATGATGAGTGATTTGTTAGGGAATTTCAAGCTCTCCAAAATACCTGTTGGCAATTATAGTTTAAAAGCGACTATAATGGGTTATAAAAGTGAAGCAAAAGAAATTAAAATTGAAAATCAAGGTACAACGACAATTAATTTCACATTAAAAGAAACTGTACTTGAAATGCCATTATTAGTTGTAACGGCAGGGAAGAAAGCACAAAGTTTCCAGGATGTTCCCAATAGCGTCAGCCTGGTTACAAGCAAAGAGATTGAGAGAAGAAACAGAACTTACCTCGATGAGGTTTTAGAATATACGCCCGGGGTAACCATGGTTGAAGGGGATGTCAACATTCGTGGTTCTTCCGGCTTCAGTTTAGGTGCGGGCAGCCGTGTGCTTCTGCTTGTTGACGGAATTCCCATGATGCCGGGCGATAGCGGTGATATTAAATGGGATATAATTCCTTTGAGTCAAATTGACCGGGTTGAAGTGATAAAGGGCGCTGGCTCTGCATTGTATGGATCGCATGCCCTGGGAGGAGTTATAAATATCATCACCAAAGAACCAACAACGATACCACTTACAGAAGTTAAATTATCCAGTGGAGTTTATGATAAACCCTATTTTTCCGAATTTGAATGGACTGACCGGTTGCGTCATTTTAATCAATTAGATTTAACTCATTCCCGAAAATTTCAAAATGTTGGGTTTTTCGTTTCCGGTGGAAGAAGACAATCTACCGGTTATCAACAAAATGGCAGATATTTAAACTGGAATTTATTAGGACGAGCCGACGTTAAATTTAATTCTCATTCTCAACTTATTTTACAGAGCAATTGGGCAACCAGTGAGTATGGTGAAGTTTTAATGTGGCGCAATCAAAACGATGTTTTTGAAATGCCGGTGACTTCTGTCGGAGATTGGACAACCTCCACAAAATTTAGTTTCAACAGTGTATATCGCAAACTGGTCAACCAAAAATTTGTCTATAAAATTCGTGCTTCGTATTTTAAAAATTTCTTTAAACATCACTATCACGATAATGATGATTTTTCAAAAGCGCAGAAATTGGGCTTTGAAATCCAGGGTGATTATATTCCCAGTAAAACTCATTCGCTTACTTTTGGAGTAGAAGGAATTTATGACATTACCGATTCCGAGATGTTTGGCAATCGTGATGGTCACACCTGGGCAGCTTACTTTCAGGATGAAATCCATCTCGGCGAACTAATTACTACAACTTTGGGTTTGCGTTACGATTATCATTATGTTTCTGTTGATACATTATTCTCAGGTCCTCGTTATGATTATTTTTCAACTTTTATCACTGACACTTTAATTGTTGACAACCAATTTAATCCGAAATTAGGCTTTACCATAAAACCTTCATTATTTACAACAATTCGTGCTTCTGTGGGGCGCGGTTTTCGCTCGCCAACTTTAGCTGAAATGTTCACTTCAACAAATACATCTGGTTTTAGAATAATTCCCAATCCGAGATTAGAAGCGGAAAAAGCCTGGTCTTATGAAATTGGCATCAATCAAATCCTTAGTAAAAATATTCTCGTCGATATTGCAGCTTTTCATAATGATTACCAAAATTTTATCGAACCGGAAAGGGATGAGCAAAACACAGTGATGTTCGTCAATGTCCCACGGGCTCGAATAAGAGGCATTGAAATGACCGCGCAATCAGCCTGGTGGAAAAAACGGTTTAACACTTCAATCAGTTATACTTATTTAGATCCAAAATATATTTCCAGGGATAATACTTTCTGGTGGTGGTTGGAAGAATTAACCGGGGCAACCAAGCCGGGTATGTCTTTCAGCGATCCACTTGCCTATCGACCAAAAAATCTTTTTACGTGTTCAGTTAGCTTTGGCTATGGTAATTTTGAAGCTGGAATTGATTATCGTTATATCAGCCGCCTGGATAGTGTTAAAGTATATCCGACCGAAGACCGGGTTCCACAAAAAGTGCTTGACAGCCGCATTAGTTATAATTATGGTAATATAACGATTACGGCAAATTTAAATAACATGTTAAACTATCAATATGCTCAAATCGAACGAAATATGATGCCGATGAGACATTATGTATTGACTGTAACCGGGAGATTTTAAAAATAAATTAAAGTAAAGGCATAGGTAAAGGTAAAGAAAGATAGAAAACTTTGCCTTTACCTATGCCTTTACCTGTACCTTAAAACTAACCAGGAGGTGATAACAGAAAGATGGATTACAATTAGTAGAATTAAAAATGTTGCAATCAAATCATTACATTAACCAATTTGGAGAAAAAAATGAAACGAATTACTTCAATCGGAACTTTTATTCTTGTTATTTTATTATCAAGTTCTTTATTTGCATCAGGGGTTGCAATTACAGGTATTGGCGCCAGGGCGACTGCATTGTGCGGCGCCTATCGTGGTGTTGCAAATGACTGGAGCGCTATGTTCTGGAATCCGGCAGGGATAACACAAGTTAAAGGATTTCAATTTGGCACAAGTTTTGAAATAATTATGCCAACGGCAAGTTTCGCTCCGGCAAAATGGACATGGACATCTTATCCAAGCCCTTATGACTATTTTAATAAAGATACCGTTGATGTTAAAGAGGATTTTACAAATATGCGTACAGGTACAACTGAAAATGAACCGCGCACATTTTATATTCCTGCTTTGGGTCTAACTTATCAAATGAGTGAAAAACTTACTGTTGGATTTGCTGTTTACGCTCCATTTGGGCTTGGCGCTGAATGGGATTTACTGGATACTGATCTCTACAACAAAAAATATCCCACTATCGATTATGCAGATGATCTAAAAATAATTGATTTTCATCCGACAGTTGCTTATAAAGTAAGCGATAAATTGTCAGTAGGTGTTGGTTTAAGCATTGTTTATGCTGATATTATTATTCGGACACCCAAATTTATACCAAATCCATATTTATCAGCTGATTTAGCAGTAGCAAGGGGAGCCATCGAAACTGCAGGGGGCATAAAACCTGAATTTAATCATTTATTAATTGATTCTGAACTATCAGGTACCGGATTCGGATTTGGTGGTAATATTGGTCTCATGTTTAAAGTAACTGAAGACTTTCAAATTGGTCTTTCTGCTCGTTATTATAATGATGTATCTATCAACGGTACCATTAATGCGACAGCATATTTCGCAGACCTCCCAGCTGCACATGATTATATACAAAATAGTACTCTTTTAATGAGTCAATTCAATACAAAATTTGCAAACGGAAAAATCACTGAATCGGAATATGCAGCAGTAACCAAATTCTATTCAGGGGAAGCAGCTCCCGTTTATGCAGATGTATCTGGCGACGTTAAATTACCCCTTCCCATGGAATTCGGAATCGGCTTATCATACACCGGTATAAATAATCTAATGATAGCTGCTGATTTCTCCATGACCAAATGGTCTGCCTGGGACGAAATCCTAATCGAGCTCGAAAAAGGTGAAGAAAGCAATCTAATAGAACATTGGGAAGATGGAATCAGGGCATCCGTGGGTTTGGAATATTCATTCGGCTTGCTTAAATTAAGAGGCGGCTATTATTACGAAAGCTCAGTAATACCGGAAGAAACTATGTCACCAACCATTCCCGACATTAATACCCGGAGTGCTTTCAGCCTTGGATTCCAATATGGTTTTGGCCCACTCGTTTTTCACATGAATTATGAAAAAATCCTGATTGGCGATAAAACTGTAAAGGATTATATCTTTAATCCAGTCGAGAACAGCTACGATAACCTGGCTGGGGTCTATGGCGCGGATGTCAATAATATCATGGTTGGATTGGGATATGCATTTTAAAAAACTGCACTAATTATCAAAATTAATAAAAAACCCTTTGAATAAATTTCAAAGGGTTTTTTTATTAATTACAAATCAAAAATTATGAATAAATATATCTTGTTTGCTTATTGGAGCGTTGAAACGTACAGTCCTTTTTCTTCTGAAAAAATATCACCAGCTAATTCCTTTGAAAAAAACATTGCTCCTTCTTTATTCAAATGGCTTTTATCATAGAAGAAGTTTTTATTTCCAACGAAATTTTTATCAAAAGAATAATCAAAAAGTTCTGCATTGTATTTTCCGCATAATTCTTTTATTTTTTTAGTCGAAATATTTTCGGATAAAGTCCTGTTAAACTTAGGAGAAATTGTTATATAAAGTTTAGACTTTGCTTCGACAAATTTGCCTATTAAAATCTCTAATTCATTCAGCGCTTCCAAATTAATCGGATTGCCTTCAAGTTCATTACTCAAGGATGTTTTTTCTCCATCAACCATTTTCATTTTGCCATTCATGGGTTTCCAGCCTTTGTCTTCTGTTTTACCATCTACATTTTTCAAAAAGAATGGTCGGAAAAAATAAAGAGGGGACGAATTATATGCATAAAGATTAGACAACGCAAAATATTTTTCATACTTCTTTTTTTTATTTAATATCGGTTGAATTTCAGGATGATGTTTATAAAAGGGTAACAAAATTGAAGCATAATCATATTTTATTTTCTTTCTCAATAAAATTTCATCGTCAAAGTTTAGTATCACAACTTTAGGAGAATACCTGTTTAGTACGGCTTCCTGGATGCAGCGAAAAAATGGCAATCCCTGCCCTCCCCTGCCTGTGTTAAAACAGGATAAACCGGAATATTCTTCAAATACTTCAGGTACAAAATTTGTCTCCGCTCTCGAACTGCCTACAATCAAAATATCTTCAGCTGTTTTTTCCAAGCTGTATAATATTTTAAAATACCGACCATCCTTTTGAATGTAAAGCAGTTTTTTCAAAACGATACCACTTATACTATCAACCACAATCAGTACAATTACGATGGTCAATATTTTAAACACCAATTTCCATGTTGGCTTTTGATATATTTTCATTAATTTTTATTTCCTAAAACTGAAAGTAAATAAATTGACCGCCATCAAAAACACCAAACAGAATGATCATTACAATTATTGTCACATAAGATGCTGTGCGAATGAAATAGCTTTTGTGGTAAAAAAGTGTAAATTTATCATTAAAATATTCTCTTTTAATTTCGATTAATAATAATAAAGATATTCCAAAAAGAGCATAGACAACAAACTGCATATCTCCGGTATATAATGGTCCCGATAACCGGGCTATTTTTGATAGAATACTTACGGCATCATGAATAGAATTTGCCCGGAAGAAAACCCAGGCAATTAAAGTAAGAATAAATGTTGTGAATAATTTGATAAATTGGCTCAAAACCGGTAACTTATTTATCCTTGTAATTCCCAAAAATTGTGCTCTTAATTTTTTCGTCCAAATCGAAAATATTAAATAAAATCCATTTAATCCGCCCCAGATGAGAAACGTCCAATTAGCGCCGTGCCAGAGTCCACTAATCAGGAAAGTGATAAATAAATTATAATACCATCTCCACCTGACAACCCGGCTCCCTCCTAATGAAATATATAGATAATCACGAAACCATGTGGACAAGGAAATATGCCAGCGTTGCCAAAACTCCCTAATTGATTTGGCAAAATATGGACGCTTGAAATTTTCCATCAGGTTGTAGCCCATCATCCGTGCGCTGCCAATGGCAATATCCGAATAACCGGAGAAATCACAATAAATCTGGAAGGCAAAGAAAAATGTTGCCAGAAGAAATGTGATTCCGCTATGATATTCCTGGTTATTAAAGACCGCATCTACATATATCGCGGCTCTGTCAGCAACCACGACTTTTTTAAAATATCCCCATAATATTTGTTTTAAACCTTCAACCGCATTATCATAATTGAAATGATTGTGTTTTTTAAATTGAGGCAGTAAATGTGTTGAACGTTCTATAGGGCCGGCAACAAGTTGAGGAAAAAAAGATACATATAATGCAAAAATTCCAAGATGTTTTTCAACATCTCTTTCACCACGATACACATCAATGGTATAACTGAGCGTTTGAAAAGTATAAAATGAAATGCCAACCGGCAGCAGTACTTTGAGCGCGGGCACATCATACATCAAATTGAATAAATTAAAAACTTCACGAACCGAATCGTTAAAAAAATTAAAATACTTAAATCCAAACAGGAGTCCCAAATTTGAAAAAAGGCTCAAAATTAAATATTTCTTTTTTTTCGATTTTTTCTCTGCTTTCCCCATCCGGATTGCGGCGTAATAATCGACCAGGGTAGAAATAATTATTAGAATTAAGTACTCTGGTTTCCAGCACATATAAAAATAATAGCTTGCCCCCAATAAAAGAATCCAGCGAAACCTGGGTTTAATGCTAAAATATAATAAAACTACAAACGGTAAAAAAACAACAAATTGAACAGAATTAAAAAGCATACTTTTCGATTGTTTAATTAAAGGATTATTTTTTTGACTTTCAGGCAGCTTTACTAAACCTTATCTTGCCATCCAATATATTGTATCACAAGGTTTTCACCGGTATCTATAGTTAGGTTGAGTGTAAAACAGAGTTAGGTTTAGTAAAGCTAAGTTGCCATGATATACTAAAACTCAAAACTTGAACGAATGGATTAAATTAACGTTCCCTTACAATCATTGATTGAAAGTTTTGAACAGTTAGTGATGTGAAATAAATAAATTGGATATGTAGCAATAGTTAAATTATTAAAAATCAACCAAATTATTTTATCGATTGTCCAGGTTAATTATTTCTTTGTCCTTAATACCTTCATCAACTTAAAAATGCAGATATTTTTTATTTAGATAAGATGTGAAATTTTAACGTGATTTTTTTATGTGGGTAGAAATTAATAGTGGTGCTTTATAGCAGTAAGATTATAATCCCAACCTTCGCAAGCCAGAATAAAAAGATGAAAGGAGTGTTGGATCGGTAGATGCGCCTGGGCGTATTATTAGAGTAATGGATCGATGGAACCAAACTCCATCAATCCATTATTCCATCACTCCAATATATATGTATCGAATTTTTGGTATATTTTGACCCATTGGGCAAGAAAATAACTTTTTAAATTCTAAATATTACCCGCATACCTTTGCGCCTTGTCATAATATTCACTTTCAGGATAGCTATTCATTAATTGCTCAAACATTTGCGCAGCATGCTGTTTATCTCCGGTCTTAATATAACAACGCCCTAACATCAACAAAGCATCATCTTTTTTGTGAGATTTTTCATAAGTTAGCACCTGTTCAAAAGCCTGGCTCGCGCTGGCATAGTCACCCTTACCAAAATAATTTTCACCAATCCAATACTGACAATTACTGGCTAATTTATGCATTGGGCTTGTTTCCAACAAAAGACTGAATTGCTGAATTGCCCTATCGTAATCCCTTGTATAAAAAGTTTGTAACGCTTCATTATAGCTGGCGCTAATATCTGAGATATCACCTGAAAAAGAACGCTCCTCACTGCCACTTAAAACATTACGACCCTGCAATTCTGCAATTTTATCTTTTCTGTATGATAATTGGGAATTAAGATCTTCGATTTCAAGTTCTTTCTGTTGAATTGCGTTGTTTAGTTCATCTACTCTCGATCTCATATTTACATATTCGCCCATCTCAGCATTTGTGCCTGAAGCTTCATCATAATTATCAATACCTTCAATCAAAGCATTCAGACCGTCAGTCCCTGCCTCACCTTCTTCGCCAAATCCTGACAATTCCGCCATATCCAATTCATCAATCGGCGTCTTTTCTGAAACTTCGATTTCTTTTCCTAGACCAAAACGAGTTGGTTCTAAATAATAAGTTAATCCAGTGCGCACGGTGAGATAACCATCTTTTGCACTGCCTGGCCATGATTCCGGATCTAAGTCATCACTTCCGGTAAATCTATAATCCGCTGTTGCATTTAAACCAAGTTGGGGAGATAATTTTATTTCGACTCCCCCGCCAAAGAAGTAAGCCGGATCATAATATTTCCCAGGCAGTGCATTTGATTGACCTTGCTGAAACATAATCGCACCTAATCCGCCATAAGCGTACGGGATAAACCTTCCATTTGTCAGAAGATTTACACCTGCCTTTAAATCCAGGTTCAGGACATCGGTAGAAAACGTAGCGTTCGGATCCAATAATAATGTTCCATCACTTAGCTCCTGGTAACCCAGGGAACCGACAAGAAACATCCTTTGACTGATCGCATATTTCCCGTAAAATTCTAAAGCGCCGCCAAAACCGGTTTTCACCAGTTCTTCTTGAGCATTTTGGTAACCGCCATATACTTTGGCGCCACCCACGTTTAATCCAATCCCAATTCTGCTCGCTGATAAAAATTGAGCATATAGACTGCTACTGGTAATAACTAACAAGATGGTCAGAATCACACACATTTTTTTTGTTTTCATTTTCAAATCCTCCTAATTGCCCCCATCGCGTTTGATTAAATATACAACTTTTGTGTTGTGGTTAAGTGATACAAATCAATTATACTCAAAAAGATTTTTTAAATCTGCCGGAACCGCTCGCTCCAAGGATATCTTATTATCAGAATACACGTTATAAGCCTTGACAAGCTCTTTGAAATCACTTTTTGTTTTTTCTATTGTTATTAAATTAATTTTTTCATCTTCTTTTAATTGCTCTCGCATTTGTAATAAAGTATCACCAATGCGATCAAAATAGTAACTTTCAAAGGAACTATTTATCAAATCATCGACTTCTTTCTTTGCTGTTTCTTCACGGACTGCCAGAGATTTCAGCATCCTCTTCAATCTAAGTAATTTTAATTCGCTGTTTAATTTATCTTCTTTTCCTGTATAAACAAAGCTGGAAGAATCCCGTTTATAATAATCGGTTTTTTCCGCGACCTTTGTTAGAATATAATTTTCTATTATTGCCCGTTCCTTTTTTGTCATCTCGCGATGTGATGAGTACGATAAAGTATTATTTTGTTTTGAATACTCAACCTTAACCAATAATTTCGAGAATGTAAAATATAATAGGTCTTCCATGGTATAATATTAAGATTTAAGATTTTTCAAATATTTTACTTATTTTTTACAAAAATCATGCCATAACAAAGCCGCGCATTTACGCGACTCAACCTATTGATAAACTTTTGGTTAAATAACATAATTAAAATTATACTCATAAAAATATCATAACTTTGAAAATATTAATACACTTATGGCTTTTCAAAATGAAAAATTTATTATATTTGTGTAAAATGAGTATGGAAATTTATCAGCCTGGTTTATTTGGAATTTGTTAAAAAATTTTGTAAACGATTTTCAACGGAAAAAATTCACACGCAAAGGATAAAATACACAAAGGATATATCAAATATCAACATAATGCTATAAAATAACAGTTATTTACAACACATTGCCAAACAAATATTTTACGTTTTGATGAAAAAATTTATATTTTAACTTTATCTGTATATTTAAAAACGGATTAATTTTCACTAAATTCAAATACTTGTTTTAGAATGGTACAAATCTGTTTCCAAATGAATCAGCAAATAAAATGCTTAATCGCTGCCTGTTTAGTTTATCGAGTCTTGTTTGGAAGTTTCTTTGCGCGTTTTTTATCTTTGCTAAGATTAATTTTATATTTGTTTTGTAATTCAATAACACGGTTTTGCGTAATAGTTCTTTGTTTTTCCATTTTATCGGGAGCGAGTTCCAGGAACTTCTTAAATGACAAATATGCCTTTTTATATTTGCCCATGGTTTCCAATGTTAATCCTTTATTCAACCACGCCTCATAATATTCTGAGTTGAGACGAATTGCCCGGTCAAAACACTTATTTGCATCTTTATTTCTGCCCATTTTGTTCAAGGTAATGCCTAGATTGTTCCATGTTTCTGCTGATTTCGAGTTAATCCGAATTGCTTTTTCATATGAGCTCAAAGCATTTTCGTTTCGATCCAAACGGCTAAGGATGTTTCCCATGCGGAAATGAGTTTGACCATGGTTAGATTTTAATTTTATCGCTTGTTCAAAACAATGCAGCGCTTCAACAATTTCCCTTGTTTTTTGAAAAGAGATGCCCTTGTAATACCAGGCATCGAACTGGTTCCCGTATAGATTCAAAGAATTACTATAATATTCAATCGCATTTTTGTATTTTTTCATTTTAAACAAAATATTCGCACAGCAGTACCAAATTTCATATTCTTTGGGTGAAATTTTCGCTGCTGCTTCATATTTTAACAACGCTTTATTATTTTGTTTCAATTTTTCCAATGCGATAGCCTGGTTCAATAATGCTTCATAAGACCTGGATGAGATTTCAGAAGCTTTTTCCGCAAAAATCAACGCATTTTTAAATTGTCCTATTTTTAATAGCACACCGCTTTGGTTCACAAAACCGATGCTGCTTTGTACCCAATTTGTGGATAATTTGTATTTTTCCAACGCAGCTACATAATTTTGCTGAATAAATGTCTTATTCCCCTGGGCTAACATTTCAAAAGCATGGGTACGTTCCTGCATTGGAATTTTTTTAAATTTATCAATTTCATTTTTAATTAGGCTTTCATCTTTTATTAATTTGAAATATTCTTTTTCCATCCCTTCTGTCAGGTATTTCTTTCGTCTAATCGCTTCTATCCTGGTTATTTCCTCTTTGAAATCACGAAACACAAAAATAATATTGATAACAAATAAAATCAGCAGCATTAAAAGAAGAATAATTATGTTACCGGCAGATAAATACCTGTAAATATCCAAATATAATGTCGTTCCTACGACCAAAATCCCGACAGCATTCACAGGCAGGTATGACCAGTATTTTAAAATTATGCCAACAATAATTAAAAAAAGGAAGAAACATCCCAATAATAGATTCAGGACTATAAAGTACATTATAATTTTTCTCCCAACCTGGACGAGCCAGAACCAAAAAGAAAAAAACTCGATCACAAAATTAGAACGCGTCACAGAATTTTTTTGTTTTTTTCTGTGACGAGTTCTATTTCTGTGACCTATAAGTTTTTGCTCTTTGGGTAAGAATTAATATTTTTAGATACTAATACAATGATTTTCTTTAAGTTGAATTTTATGAATATATGAATTTTTAAAAACGTTGTCAAGTGTAATTTCAAATCCCGGGCATAAAAAAAGAGAGTATTTTAAAATACTCTCTTAATAATAAAAAATCAAATCCTATCCTGGGCAATCCAAAATCGAAAAACACAAGATAAGGAGTGTTGGATTAATGGAGCGATGGAGTTTTCATTGCTCCAATACTCCATCACTCCAATAATCCTTTAATTCTCAAACACGGATGATCGAAATATCGACAATTACTTTGTAGATATCATTTCATAAAAGCACAATCACCCTTCCAAATGTTGTCTTCTTTTAAAACTTCCCAAGATAATGCTAACACCAATAACAATTAAAATAACCGGCCAATAGTCAGCAATTATCTCCCATAATTCTACGTCTATTAAATACAATTTATTCAACAAAGAAATAACGCCAATAAATAGAAGAATTCCTGCCGGTATCAGGACTCCTTTATCACTTGGTTTGGCAATAAATAAAGTTAAAAATCCTAATCCGACAATAATAATGAATATGGGCCACACTTCCCGTACATAGTAATATTCAATTAAATTAAAATTACGCAAAAAGTAAAATAGCCCGATTAAAAATAGAATTGTCCCTGGGAATACAGCGCCTTTATCGGTTTTGCTTTTACAGCAAACTGAAAAAATCATCATCACTCCCAGGACAAGCAAAACAACCGGATAGGTATGTCTGAAATCTACAAAGCCAGGGAATAATTTATACAACAAAATGATTGAACCGACAAAAATTAGTACCAGTCCGGGTAAAATGGAAGATCTTTTTATATCACTCATTTTTTTCTCTCTTTTTTATAATTGTTTGTCAGAAAAAGACATGTTTTTGTCATTCCGGCGATTTTTTGTGCCGGAATCTCCTGACTATGAGCTCGAGATTCCGGTACTCCGCTGCGCTCCGACCGGAATGACAGGCCTCCCGGATGAGCACTAATTAATCTACTTTTCCTCGCCCGGTTCCTCTTTTTTGGGAACTTTTTTCACCCGCTTTGGCGTCTTTTTCGGAGCAGGTGGTGTTGGTACGGGTTTTTCAGGGCCTACCATTGGCTTGACCGATTCCTCTGGAAAAATTATCATACATAAAATATAGAGGATAATCCCCAATAGAAATTTTGTAGCGATAGAAAGAACAACCAAGCCGATACGAACAATAACAGGATCGACTTTTAAATGTGCCGCGATACCACCACAAACGCCGCCAATGACTTTGTCACTCCGAGACCGGTAAAATTTATCGGTTGTTTTTTTGTCAGTCTCAGTTTCTTTTCCCTGGCGGAGAACATGAATAAGATAAACTACGCCAAAAAGTATGATTATCACTGGCCAGAAAACATCCCAATCAAAAAACCAGGGATCAAATAAATGCCATCCAAACGGATTAAAATACCAGTGGTTCCAGCGCCAATGGGGAAGCATGGATAATCCCAACAAAACAAGTCCGATGCCCCAGTAAATAGCCGTGTTTTGAGGCGTTTTTCTATCAACAGCGCTTTGTTCAGGATTCTCCTTCATGGCAATCAAACAGATTAAATAAAAAAAGATGCCAATTCCTTTAAAGAAGAACAGTATCAGCGTTATGACACGAACAATTGTCACATCGATATTAAAATATTCTGCAATCCCGCCACACACACCAGCAAAAATTCGATTAATTTTCGAGCGGTAAAGCTTTTTCACCTCATCCGAATTTTGTTTTGGACTCGCTTTTGTTTCTTGCATAATTTACCCTTTCTCTATTTTTCTTTTCAATTTACCATTCTTAAAAGGTCAAAATGATTTAAGTCAAAATCAAATTTTGATATTAGTAACGTAAATTTCCTTGATATGTTTCAATAACGATAATCTTGAAAAATAATAATGTTCAATTAATCTGCTCCCCTATTACCTATTCTACTAATTAGTGTATGTCCGAGAAAGCAGTCATTCCGGTTGGAGCGCAGCGGAATA
>JACKQG010004431.1_pt1 | contig 16291 bp, 7 predicted proteins | sample 8237621 | NCBI WGS metagenome assembly JACKQG01 (sample SAMN15677084, study PRJNA649215) | marine metagenome | biome: marine; feature: Black Sea; material: saline water; isolation source: suspended particulate matter (SPM) from the Black Sea western gyre | collected 2013-06-09/2013-06-10 | depth...
CGGGGGGTGAGTTCGATAATTACAAGTACAAATCACTATTAATCTATTAAAAATATAACATTAAGCAAAGTTCGGACAAACTCTAATTAAATGGCTGGCGCCAAAACCAAAGGTGTAAAAAAGAGGTTTGGCTTGATTGATGGAAGTTGCGGCGCCGGTTCGGAGAAATATCTTTTTCAGGAAAACGCGTTCAGCGCCGAGGTAGATTTTATCTTCAATTTCTTCGTATAAGGATTTATGAAAATCCATGTCAAAATTTAGTGAGCGGTAATTTTTAAAAGCAACACCGAAAATTAGTCGCCTTGGCAGTCCTTCTTCATACTTGCCAATTGTTGAAGTATTCCAATCTTTCCATCAAAATAAAACCATTCTTTCACATTATTCGTTGGTAAAACGTGATGATATTCACATTTTTAAAACGATACTTGACTTTTACTTCACAAAATTGTATATTACAAACATGAAAAGAGATATTTACAAAAAGTTGTTAAACTGGAAAACTTCTCCAAGAAGAAAACCACTGCTGATCAAGGGTGCTCGTCAAGTTGGGAAAACCTATATACTACAACAATTTGGCAAGCAGGAATATTCTTCGGTTGTTTATCTTAATTTTGAAGAAGAACCCTTATTGGATGACTTCTTCACACAGAGTCTCGAACCTGAAAAAATTATTAGAAATCTATCCCTTTATTTTAAACAAGAAATAAAACCGGAAGAAGACCTAATCATTTTTGATGAAATCCAGGCATCAAACAATGGACTTAATTCTTTAAAATATTTTAATGAAAAAGCAAATGAATATCATATCGTAGCTGCCGGTTCTTTATTGGGTATTAAATTATCAAAACCTAAATCTTTTCCTGTTGGCAAAGTTAATTTTCTGAATATGTATCCCCTTACTTTTCTCGAATTTTTGGAGGCAATAAATAAAAAAGAACTTCGGGATTTGATTGAGAATACAACTAATTTAAATCCTTTCCCGGAACTTTTTCATCAAGAATTAATCACTTTACTTCGCAGCTATTATTTCATTGGCGGAATGCCGGAAGCAGTTCAATTTTATTCTGAAACAGACAATCTTTCCAAAGTTCGGGAAATCCAAAAAGAAATTATAAATTCTTACCTCCTTGATTTTGCCAAACATGCACCAACACAAGACATACCTAAACTTAGCCTGATTTGGGACTCAATCCCAGCCCAATTGGGAAAAGAAAATAAAAAATTTATGTTCTCTGCACTAAAAAAACAGCTCGCGCTCGTGATTACGAAAATGCTTTGAAGTGGTTAGAAGATACAGGACTGATCCTGCCCATTCAACTGGTCAAAGCTGGTAGAATTCCGCTAAATGGATATTCTGATCGGAATATTTTCAAAGTTTATGTATTAGATGTCGGATTACTTGGAGCGCTGGCAAAGATACCTCCTGATATTCTTATACAAGGCGATCTGTTTTTTACGGAATTTAAAGGCGTGTTCGTGGAAAACTATGTTGCACAGCAATTAAAATCGCAAAAAGAAATTGATCTATACTACTGGAAAAGTGCGGGTTCGGCAGAAATAGATTTTATATGTGAATATAATAACAAAATATTTCCTTTGGAAGCAAAAGCCGGCATTAATCCCCGCAGCAAAAGTCTTTTATTTTATGATCAGAAATACAATCCAAACATTTTGTCTCGTACTACATTACTTAATCTAAAACAAAACGGCAAAATATGTAATTATCCTCTCTATGCAATTTCCTTATTTCCTGAATTGTCTGAAGCTATTGATCTCGCCCCATCCATTACCCTGAATCAAACACATTTCATCAAAAAATGCAAAAAATTAAATTTACACATCACCATACGGAAATATGATTATTTAACCCGAAACGACAACGACACCCGAAACATGTTCTCCAACGGATGAATGATATAAGCGCCGTCTAACTGAAAATAGATTCGTCGATTAATTAAGTGGCTGGCGCCAAAACCAAAGGTGTAAAAAAGAGGTTTGGCTTGATTGATGGAAGTTGCGGCGCCGGTTCGGAGAAATATCTTTTTCAGGAAAACGCGTTCAGCGCCGAGGTAGATTTTATCTTCAATTTCTTCGTATAAGGATTTATGAAAATCCATGTCAAAATTTAGTGAGCGGTAATTTTTAAAAGCAACACCGAAAATTAGTCGCCTTGGCAGTCCTTCTTCATACTTACCAATTGTTGAGGTATTCCAAGCGATTTTATTCACCAGGTTTTGAAAGTGGGCTGCAAGTACTATTTTGCGGGTGAGAAAAAACTGTGCGCCGCAGCCCAAAGCATAACCAAAAGCATCCCCGGTAACAGCGCTTTCTGTGACGTCGTTTTTCCCAAAAGAGGCATTGTGTAAAGTAAGTGTTAGACCAACATTGATTTTGTGATCATTAAGATAGAACCTGGATCCGTAACAGGTAATAAAGGAGAGTTCCTTTAAAAGATCGTCTCCGGAAACAATGAGACCTGCTCCCAGGCAATACCTGTTTGACGGAGAAAAAGCCAAACCGGCAAAGCTGTAGGGAATGATATTGAACAATTTTGTGTATGAAACAGTGGCTTCAAAACCTTTCACATCTGCAATGCCAGCCGGATTCCATTGAAGTGCGTTTGCATCCGAAGTGAGCGCTGAATAGGCGCCACCCATACCCAATGGACGGGCGCCAAAGCCAATATCAACAAACGCGGAGCTGAAATTTGCTAAATTTTGGGCATCGAGTTGAGAGCAGCAAAGTGTTATTGCTGCCAAAAGAATAATTTTACTGATGTATTTTTTTTGTATCATTTGATTACCTTAATTTTTGCAACGAAATGGTGCTACAACGAATAGATTGTTTACAAAGTAATTCTTGGATAATTTGAACAAGACATGCCCAATAAGGTAATTGGGTAATTAGTTTATTGGGTAATTGGGAATTCACAATACTGATCAATTTTTTATTACCCAATTTCCTTTTAAACACAAACATCACTTTATCAGTACAACCTGCTTTAAGTAATTTTTCGTTTCTTTTTGATCCTTAACTTCAATTTGAACAAGGTACCTTCCATTTCGCGCCATTCGATCCATTTCGGTTTTTCCATCCCAATTGAAAGAATAAACCTTGCCTTTGTCCACCGGGTTATCGTTAATTAAGTTTCGAATTAATTCTCCGTGAAGAGAATAAATTTTAATGCTAACAAATGGCTGCCTGATTGTTTTTGAGGTAACATAAAAACTAATATTCACTCCCGGTAAACCATCCCCATCCGAGTCAACCTGCGGGGAAAATGGATTGGGGATAAACTCGATGTTATGAACTCCCAATGGCTCGGAAGGGGAGAGCAGGGCAAATAGCGAGAATTTTTCTATCTCAACTTCGATTTTATCTGACCCGATCAAACGACTATCTAAAAGCACATGCCACTCTGCGCGAGTCGGCTCCCAATAACCAATGTTCAGATTTTGTCCTGAATAGGATTCAGGGATGGGTAGGCGAAGGAGAACAGGTTTCAAAAATTCAATGCCGGCTGGTTTAAAATCATATCCTTTTCCAATCAGCATGTGAGAACGGGTTGCGCCTTTTATTGACTGCAACTTTGTGATATCAAATTTTAATTGAAAAGGTGTTCCGACTGCACCCTGTGGAAAAATTAATTCCATGCCTTCATCATCATACAATTGATAAGTTTTAGCCTGGTTGATATTCGCATAAATAAATAGATTTGAGGTGTCATTAATTCCAAAGTTTTGTTCATTTAAAATTAAAGAAGCTGCCCCCAAATATAAACTATCAGGATAAACCATTCCGTCTAAAACGTTTCCGGCTGCTTGCGGAAGGAGCAACCAATTCAGGTCTTCGAGTTGGTCGATTGTTTCACCGCTTTCCGATAATGCAGTAAAGGAAAATTGTGTTGGCTCATCATTGGGAATGGAAAATGATTCCCCGGTTATTTGAATTGATGATAATTGAAATGGTTTTAATTGGAATTGTACATTTTTCGTTTTATCCGGCGCCAAATTAATCGTGTGTTGTTTTGGCGCGCTTATGAATCCTGATTTTTGTGCTGTTACAATATATGAGTCCGCATTTAAACTATCAACCTGAAATAAACCGATGGTATCCGTTTGAACTTCTGTGAACAACTCGCCACTGTCTTGATAATAGATTTTAATTTTCACATCAGAAATCGGTTCGTTCTGAAGATTTACCGTGGAGCCTGAAATAGTACCATATTTCCAGTCCAATACAATCGTTAAGGTTGTATCGTTATTTTCAACAGAAATATTTTCAAGATTTTTAGCTTCAAATCCATATTTTGTTACGGTCATTTGATAAGGGAAACGGCGGTCTAACTTTTGAATTTGAAAAACACCATTCAAATCGCTGCTTGCCGAAGCCAGGTACCCATGCCGGTTATTCGCTAATAAAATCGCCTGGGGAACGGGATTGTTTTTAAAGTCTTTTATTTCACCGGAAATAATGCCATCTTGCGCTAATAAAAACAGGTCGATCACCTGGTAGCTGGGGGAGAGTCCAAACAAAGTATCTGATGGTGAATAACCGGTTTTTAATGCGGCTATTTGATATGGATTATCCAACTCAAGTCCGGCAAGTTCATAATAACCAGTCGAATCTGACACGGATTCGGATACAACCTGGTTTGTCGAATCCATCGCATAAACAAAGGCGCCGGGAATTGTCTCAAATGGGGCGCGTTTGTTTTTTGTATAGCCAATAATTTTATTCCCTTTTTCAACCACAGTAACCGAACCATTAACTACTTTTGCAACAGGCAGGTTGTTATTGACTTTAAAATTAAAAATGTTTAAACCTGATTGTGAACCGACCGATACCCCTGGTTTTATATAGAACTTAAATGTTAATAGCTGTCCCGATCCGGTTAAGGATTCTGCGCCTGAATGAGTTATTTCCAAACTATCGCCGCTGCTGGTAGAAATTGGCGGTGACCAATTTTCTGTTAGCGTGTTGTTTGTTTCAATTTTATCCAATCCAAGAATGTTGCTGTCAAATAACAGTAAAAAAGAATAGGAATCAATGTTGGACGCTGTAGCATCGGAAATTTTAAGGGCAACCTCGAATTGAGCCTCCGGGTGTACAAAAGTATCCGGCAGGGAGACTTCAATGTCAGCAGAATCTTCTTTGACAAAATGAATGATCCCATTTTGAGTCACTGCCGGGACAACGCCATTTTGAAAGATCGCTTGTGTGATTTTTAATTCGGTACTGCCAGTTTCGCTAACTGAATATGGCAGGTTAAATTTTAACCAAAACAGAACGCCGCTTCCCAATAAATCAACTGTTCCTAAATTGGAAAAAACAATCTTTTCATTATCGCTTGAAAATGAGCCGTTGCCCCAAGTCGATGTCAAACTGCTGTCAGCAGAAATCCCCAGCGGAGTCAGGCTTTGAGAATCATAATTTATTTGCAAAGAAAGTTCCCGGATTTCGAGATCTGTTACATCGGAAACCAGAACCGGCAGTTGAAAGTCCGAGCCAATTTTAATGGTCGTATCAGGAATTGAAACATAAACAATTTGTTCAGCTGTTTGAAAGGTTAAAATTTCACTAATTGTTGGCCCGTTATTCAGTGAATCAAAAGCTTGCACCTGGTAATAATAGGTTTGCCCGGGTAATAAATTATTAAGACTGATTAAGTGCAGCGTGTCCAAAACAGATATTTCCTCGATGGCACCCATTGCAGGTTCCAAACCATAGTTTAGGAAAACCTTTGTCGGTTCATCGGTTTCCACTTTTATTACAACCGACTTCGAGTGAATTTCCTCCACAACCGGTGGGTAAAGAAAGGTTGGCGGAGAAGTATCGAGACATCGTATCGAGCCGTTGGTAATTGAAGCCGGCGGCGCGCCATCATTGAAAATAAAAGATACAAATCGAAGCGGGATTTGTTGTTCGTGCCTGGCTTGTTTTTTAACGACAAATTGAAGTTTCAACAATGTACCGGTTTGTGAAATTGCCTGCCCTGCCGAATGGGAAAGAATTAATGAATCGTCTTTTACTGTGGTTGATGGGTTCTGCCAGGATTCTGTCAATGAAGCTAATTGATTCGTGTTTTGGAACTCCAATAAATTCGAATTGAAAACTAATTTGAATTCATACTTATTAATGGGAATGGTTGGGACACTTTTTACAAATATTGGCAACAAGATAGTATCACCAATGGCAACTGTCGTGTCCGGTAATAGTATATCAACCTCGTTACCGCTTGTGGTCAAAAATTCTAAAAAATCGCTCCACACAGGGCCGTTTCCATAAGTATCTGTAACACCCGCTTTAATTTGGTATGTGCTGGTGGGGGATAAGCCGGTCAGCGTGTAACTCGTTTCCGTGGCAGACGTAAATATTTTTATCGTATCCTGGTTTGCTCCGAGCTTATTATAAACAATCAACCCGGTTGTTGCTTCATCTGTTCCCCAACTGATATTCGCTGATGTCGCCCGAATTTGACTGATGATCGGTTCAGTGACAAAAACAGGAACCGTTTTGTCAACCAGGTGGAATTGCCCATTTGTTATCGATATATTTGATGAATCTCCATTGGCAAATATATTTTTCATCTCGATTGAACTTATTGTGCCGTAAGAAGATTGTTTGGTGTAAAATTGGAATTTTAGCAATTCACCGTTTTGAGAAATTGGCTGAATTCCCTGGAGATGGAAATGAATATTCCCACTGGCGATCTCTTGAAATTCTTTATTCCAATCCAATGCTTCAGCGGCAGTAATTAGAAGATCCTTAAATTCCAGGACATCAGCATTAAAAAACAGGTCAAAATCCAAAGAGAAAATTGGGCGGGCGCTGCTGCCGCTTTGGTTCAAGGGGATCAAGATATCCTGGTTGCGATCCGCTTCAAGGTTTTCAATGGTGAAGGTTAGTTGATTTATAAACGAAGTGGAGAATTGGTAAACTTGAGAAGAAATCCAATCGTTGCCCGAAGAATCTTTTGTAGCAATGCGATATTTGTATGTCGTATTGGGAAGCAAACCGTCTATTAAAAGGGTGTGAAAATTTTGCAGTCTTTCATCGGTTAAAACATTCTCGTCCGGTGAATCCAAACCAAAGTAAACCCGGGAATTAGCCGGCTCATTTGTTTGCCAAACGATGGTAGCAGAATTGGGCAAAATATCCACTGCCGCAGGTCCGACTAATAACGTTGGCGGAATATTGTCGTTTATCTTTATCGCTCCAAAACTTAAGGAAGTTTGGGGAGAGCCTTCGTTATAAATAAAACTAAAAAAGCGAATAAGGGCAAAATCATTTGGAGAGGCTGTGTTCAAAATACGAAACCTGATTTTAACAAGATCGCCGCTATTTTGTAATGCTTGAATTCCCCCCGTAGCGATTATTACACGTCCTGGCAATAAAGTATAAACCGGGTCTCCCCAGGTTGATGAAAGACATCCATTGCTTGAAGCTGATATTGCTGAGAGTAAGGTTTCATCATAGGCAATTTCAATATCGCTGGAATAGACCTCCAATCCTGAAATATCTCCTGTTTGAATCGGAATATCAATTGTCTGTCCCGGGTTTGCGGTTCGGAAGGGAATAGAAACGGAAATACTATTTCCAGCTAATGTAACAAATGTGCTGTCCCCTGAAAATGTGGAAGTGTTTTCGGCAATGTCCCGGTTTCTTAGACGATAGTGATATTGAGTATCGGCTTGCAGACCGGTAACGATAATTTGATGAAGCGTATCCAAATTACTTGTCAGTTCGCTGTTGCCATAATTTGTTGTTGTGCCGTATTCAATCTCCGCGAAGGACAATTCATCGGTGCGCCAAAATATTCGAGCGGAACTGTTGCTGATTTTGTCCACAAAAGGTCCCCATAATATTTCCGGTGGCGTAAAATCTGTTCCTCCAATAATATTAAGGGAAGAATTATACGAGGTAACCGCGGGCCAACCTTCATCATAGCGGAAATTGAGCAGCGCTATTTCTGTTATTTGATTTGTCTGGACAATATTTTTTATTTTAAAACCAAGTAGAATTAGTTGCCCCGCGCCCTCTATTGCATAAGAACCATTGGCGCTGATTGAAATATAACCTGCTGTTGAATCAACTTGAACCGGGTTCCAGGTTGAGGTCAATGTGTTTTCTTGTTTAATATCAACTAATTGAAGCTGCCTGGAATTATAACCGATCAGGGCGTGCCAGTTGGTTACCGAATATTCCGAAATATTTGATGTTTCCAGGGGAATCCAAATAGTTGCCCCGGCATCGACGGTGGTATCCGGGAAGCCAACGGTTACATCCGAAGCAGTGGTAGTAAAAGTAGCATCCTGGCTCCAGTTAGGTCCATTGTTAGCGGCATCTTTTCCACCCACACGGAAATGGTAAGTTACTCCCGGATCAAGATTAGTCAGGACAAAGTTATGTTCCGTATTAAATACTTCTTTCTCCCTGGAATAGGAGTAAGCGGTTGATTCTCCATATTCAATGAGGCTGGTGCCAGGTTCATTTGTAATCCATTGAATGGCAGCGGAATTACTGCTAACATTTAAAACTGTGGGGCCGTTAGTGATTTGTGGCGGAAGACGATCTTCAACAGTTATTGAGCCATTATTTGTTGTTAATTTAATTTGTCCATTGTTTAGAGCGACGTTATTAAAATTAAGATTGGTTGACTGGTTTAAAACCGCAGTGCCAGGAATTTTTCCGCTAATTAAAAACAACGTGCCACCGCCTTGAAGCGCAGTTGTATGTTCAGCAGCCAGCGTTAGTTTGCCGGGCAAGATAGAAACCTGGGGCGCTTGCCAGCCGGATAAAACCGTTCCATTTGTGTTAATCCCGTTAACTTGCAATTGTACCTGGTCAAATAGAATTTCCAGTGAAATCTTGTTCACATTTAAACCGCTAAAATCCGGGATGGTAACCGGGATTTCTAAATTAGCGCCAGGATCAGCAATTATATTGGGAAGGGTTAGCGAAACATTTTTGGTGCTAAATGTATAGCCTGATAAAACATTGGGTCCATTATTCAGTGAGTCAGTCAGTTGAATTTGGTAAAAATAATTTGTCGTTTCTCGCAGATTGGGCAAATTCAGGACGTGAGATGTGCTAAAGATTGGATCCGAGACACCCTGTCCATAAAATGTAGTTTCACCGTACAGCATCATTACCGCCGAAGGCTCATCAGTGTCAATTTTAATTTTGACATCAAAATAGTTTCTCTCCACAACGGTTGGGCCACTCGTTATTTGTGGTGGATCCAAATCACCTGTAACTGTGAAGGTTCTGTTTTGAGTTGTTGCCTGGGGTGTACCATCATTAAATTTAAAATTCAAAAACAACAAATCCGAGCTGTCGCCATTGGAAGCATTATCCGAAACATGAAACCTGATACGAACTAATTTTCCACTTCCGGCTAATGGGTCAACACCGGCTAATGAAACAACTACCTGGCCGGAGGAAATGTTCACTGTTGGATTTCCCCATGGAGCTGATATTGTCCCAGAACCGGTTACCTCCAAAGCTTGCAGCAAATTCGAATCAAAAGCCAGGGTAAAATCAGCCGAATAAACCTGCAGACCAGTTAAGTCGCTGACTTGAATATCCAGGATTACATCTTTTCCGGCAGAGGTACTGATGTTGGGAATTGTAACATTCACATTTTGAGTCTGGGCTTCTGAACTATGAATCAGTAAAACAGACAATAATATTAAAATGGTAAATCGATTTTTTTTCATTATATTTATTCTTTATGGATTAGAGTTTTGAGTATCAGACAGCTTTACTAAACTTTTCCTTATCGCACGATATAACATCACATGATTTCATTGTAAATCCAGATTAGCAGATAAGCCAAAAGAATATCCTGAAGTCAAACAAAACATCCCCCTTAATCCCTACCCTTTGGGCATCTTTGACCTTCAAAGGGGGACTTTTAGCGATTCCCCCCTTTTGAAGGGGGGATAAAGGGGGGATGTAAAAAGAGATGATAATAAAAAATAACTTCAAAGTACTTATTTATTAAAGTTAGCTTAAAACAGAAATTCCTTATCCGTTAATCTGAGATAGACGATGGTTACCAGCTTCTCAAGGTTTAGTAAAGCGTTTTTACCATTATGTGTTGAAATCCAAAACAATAGCTTTATGGAATCATTTGGTTAATATCATTTTATTTACATGGTAATATTGCGCGTATTTCACTCGCAAAAGATACAAACCGCTTGTTAAGGGTACATTGTTGTCCGTATCACCCGACCATGGGAATGAATAATAGCCCGGTTTCGTTTTTTGATTAATAACAGTTTTTACTTTCTGACCAAGTATGTTAAATATTTCTATTTGTAATTTGTTTAATTCCTTTCCTGATATTTTAGGAAGCCAAACTTTGAATATAGTACTATTATTGAATGGATTTGGATAATTTTGTGAAATAAAAAACCGGTCGGGAAGCAAAGATTTTCTCTCTATTGAGATGGGAACTTCGCCTTCATCCAACAGGAGTTGCAGCCTGAACAATTCATCCAAATCATTATCTGTTTGTTCACCTATCGATTGGAAATCTATCGAAAAGAGCGTATCAGTACAAGCGATTTTTTCCGTAGCTGCGAAAGCGATAAATAATTCTTCGTTAAAATAAGTCCATTCACCATACATTGGCTTAAGCGCGGTTGAAGGCTTAACAGAAATTGGCTCAAACGCATTTGCCGGAAATTTTAATGTAACATCTAAAGAATAAAAATGGGGTAACTCGAAGCCAAAAACTATCAGCCTGTTTGTATCTTTATTCAACTTTTCTAATTCATAGCGGACAATAAATGGCTCCTGCCAGATTGATTTTGTTTTTGGGAGAACCGATTTTTCCTGAGCCGGGAATTTATCAATCAGTCCAACAGTATAACGGAAAATTAATGAAGCATCAAAAGAACTTACTTTTTTATTTCCACTAACATCTGCTGCGAGTGAGTCCCGGGGGAAAGATGTAAAATGCGGTGCGATATTTTTTCTTGCTGCAATGCGTAGTACGAGCGAGCCATCAAACGAACTCACTTCCTGGTTATTGCTCAAGTCGCCGTAGAGTGTTGCGACAAAATCCTGCTCCGTTTTCGTTTCTGATAGCGGTGAATAGCTGCGATATTGCGGTGTAAAAAAATACCTGTTTTTGATCGGCAACAAGTTGTAGCCGAATTGAGTTTCAAGTTTCTCGATTAAGTAATCCCCGTTCAAACCGGTTAACACTTCTTTATTTTTTCTTCCGCTGACTTTGAGCAAAACGCCGGGAAGAAAAAATTGATCATCCACTGAAACGAGACCGGAGAGTTGGGCAATTTCTTCCGGCTTAAATGGTAATTCAAAATTTTTTGTGAGCAGTTGACCATTTTGTAATGTTACTTGCTGTTGAATTTTTGCATAACCTAATTTATCCGCTTGTAAAGTATAAGTACCTTCTGATAAATTCAGTTGATATTCCCCTGTATAATCGGAGAAATCATTTAAGCTGTCGCTGCCATGAATTGCTAACACTTCCACTTGTTGTATCGGCGTGTCTGTTGGATCTGTAATTTTTCCCAAAACAGTGCCATATCTATAAAGAATGAAATCCTGCGTTTTTGTCTGACCACTGCTGATCACAACGTCGGCAATTTGTTGACTATATCCATCTTTATATGCAGAAAGTGAAAGACTGCCCGGGCTCACAGACAAAGTATAATTGCTTTCGTTATTTGTAATAGCCTGGATTTCACGTTCCGGGCAAACAACAAAAGCCTGAGCCAGTTTATTGTTTTGAGAATCAGTAACCTGACCTTTGATAATTCCTGAATTTGCAACGAGAATAATTTCAATGCCCTGAAGTGTTTGTTCCGGTTGGACAGCAATATTTGGGTAACTACTTTCCTGGTACCCTTCTTTAATAGCAAGAAGTTGCCAGGTTCCGGGCGCTATCGAAAATATAAATTCACCATTTGTATCGGAAAAGGTCGTTAATGTGTCAACGTTCTGAATTGCCCTGATCAATGCATGGGGCACTGTTTGGTTATTACAAATTACTCTGCCTTTAATTATGGCAGACTTGGGCAATAATTCAATATCTAAGTTTGCTAATATCTCTGCTGACTTTAGACTGATTTGTGGGACATCAGGCTGATAGTAACCGGCTTTTGATACAAAAAGCTGATGAGTCCCTGGTGATAATTTTAAATCATAAAATCCATTGATGCGCGATGTATCATAAGCGCTTCCATTAGAAATAATGGCTTTGTGCAGAGGAAGGTTGTTTGACGAAATTGTTCCGGTTACCCGAGCCAAGGCAGGAAGCATTATTATTGTTAAATCGTTTATGTTTTGATTTGCTAACAGGTCCAAATGTTGCGGCAATGGGTCAATATATCCTTCCCGATGGAAATATAAATCGTAAGAACCTGGTGGAACAGAAATGGAGAACATCCCTTTCCCATTGCTTTGGGTAGAAAAGGAATTGCCTTGATCCGATATAGCGGACACTTCTACCTGGTCTAATCCTTTGTTCGTATCAGAAATCAGCCCGCTAATCAAAGCTGCCTCTGAATTAAGGATCAGATCGGGTGACAAAAAAATGGTTTGATTTTCATTGATGGTAAACGTGCGCGGGCTTTCTTGACTATATCCCACCTTTTGTGCAAATAAATTCCAGCTGCCGCTTCCAATCGTCAATTGAAAGGCGCCATTCATGTCAGAGAGAGTTGAAATTTGTGTTTCATTGTTTTGCGCTTGAACCCCCGCGCCAAATAATGGGACACCATTTTCATTTATTACTTTGCCAATTAATTTGCCTGTATTTTCTTTTAGAATTATTGGCGTGGTTAATTGAACTTCCGATTGAGCCATCAAGTCGATTTGAATGGTATCTTCCGCGGCATATCCTGGTTTGCTTGCAAAAAGTCCATAGATTGAGGCGGATAGCGGGAACTGGAATTTCCCGGCTATGTCGCAAACCATGGTTGTTTGTTGGCGCTGCAAAAGGTCGATCGCTGTAAGCCGGGCATTGGCTACAGGCGCCCCGGTCTGGTTGGTAATAGAACCACTTACTTTTCGCGTCAACGGCTGCATGTAAACTCTCTTTTCGGAAACCTGGTTGACATCAATTTCTGCGGTGAGAACCGTATCTCTAAATCCAATTTTTGAAAAGAAAAGTTCATAACTTCCAGGTTGGAGATTTAAATTCAGTTTCCCGGTATCGGTAGTCGAATAATCTACATTTTCTCCACTGCCGTTGATTGGTTTCACATTCACGTTTACTCGTGCCAAATTATTTCCCGAAGGAAAGAACGTGAAAATATTTAATTGTCCCAATGGAACGAGGTAGGTAAAACTTCTCCGCTGGCTAACAACGCCTTTACCTGTGGCGTCAAAAGCGATCACATGCCATTTGAAATAATTATTTTTGAGCGTGATACGAGCAGGCAGAGATAAACTTGTTGCTGTTGTAACAACTTGCCAGGCAGTTAATGTTGAAGTAGAGCCATCCTCTTCAATTAGTTCGAATAGTTCAAACTGGTATGACTGGGCGTTACTCACAGGTTGCCAGGAAAATTCAATCTCTTTGCTGGAAATGGTAACGTTCTGTCCGGGCGAAATCAATAATGGCGCTTGCAGATTTACCGCCACGTTTACTGTGAAACTTTGCACACCGGACTGAACAATGGAAGTCAGCGCAGGGGTGTTGCCATAGTTATTCAGAATTACCCAGTTATAAGTTTTGCTATTTAGCAGTGGAGGCACAATCCCATTGCTTTGATTATAGTAGCCGGACGGATCCGGCGCGCCGTAATCTATCTCGGTTTGATCTGTTATCGCCGAATAAATGAAATTTGCCCCTTCAATTTGTAATTCGCCCAGATCATTTTCTGTTATCGTAATCGCTTGATCGGAAAGGATTAAATGATAAAACGGAATTCCCGGAACAGCATCCCAATCGAATTTAGGCGAAATAGTATTAATGACATCTCCGTTTACGGGTGAACGGCTATTAGGCGCTTGTTCAGATTCAACGTATAAAGGAAATTCCCTGGAATGAACCAAACCATTTGAAATGCGACAATAGTAAATACCGGCTGCCAGTCCTTCTGAAGAAGGCACAAAATCAATTATATTCGCACCGGATACACCGAGGTGATTACTATACAGACCGGAGGAAACGCCGAAATACAAAGTGGCTTCAATAGACTCTATCCATCTCACTTGCACTGCTTCATTTTGATTTACAATTTTGGTTGGATAAACTTCCAGGGTAATTCCCTGGGGAAATCCTTTTAAAGTCAAACTAAGGATTATTGCCAGAGTAAATCCAACGAATCGCCTGATATGAGTTATGTTGTTAAAATTGATATTGAAAACCAAAATTTACTCCTGGAATGGGCGAAACTTCCATTGTACTGTTAAAAATAAATTGCCGGGAAATTTTTCTGCTGTACCCAAAACAAAAAAGTGGCACTGATAAAAGTCCTGAGTTAATGGATAAATCCTGTGTTACAGGCGAAGAAGCTTCAAGGAAAAAGACGCCTAATTTAGAATAAAAACCACCACGATTAATATATAGTTTTAGGCGGTGTTTAGGGATCAATTCGACATAATCCGTACCATACTTTAAGCGATAACTTCCAAAATAGAGACGATCGGATAAATAGAATCCCCATTTGCCGGTTAAAAAGAGAAGTCCAATTTTAACCTGGTTTGGCATAGATTGTATTAGTTCCGTGTGTTCTTCCAAATTTTTATTTTCAGTATAAGTAAGTTGTGAAGGATTCAGTTGATCGGCGACTAAAATTTCGTCAATATCACCACCGCTTCCCAATGCACTGAGAGCTAATGCAGTTATTATATTTCGGTTTCCTGTTAACCTGCCTTTTAAATTTGTATTTGTAGCATAACTTACTGTACCATCCAAAATCCATTTGGAGTTGATGATGAAATTCCCTCCCCAATTTATTTTCCAACCCACGCCCTTAAAATGTCCATGATAATCTTGTGTAATATCAGTTGGCCATAAAGTTTCCGGATCATTAAATAAATATTCTTTACCGTTATAAAGCATCGATCCCTGAATGTTCCAATTACCGGCAATATATAAGTCACTAAATAAACGTTCCACTTGTAGCCCTGAAATAAATTTCTCATTTAGTAGTTTTGTTATTATGAAGCTTGTGCTTGTGCTAAAATAATCAAACCGGTTTACAGCATCTAAATAATTATTTAAAATTACCTTATTACTGACACCACCTGAACTGAGTTCGGTTGAAATAGATGTTTCATTCCCGATAAAATCAACAAGTGTCGAAAGGGACAAAGAACGATGAAATAATAAACCAACAGTAACATTTTTTACCGGAAATAATACCATCCCTTCAGGCCAATTTAATTTCCTTTTCAGTTTTAAATTGATTGAAGGATAACCAATGGTCAAATCTTGCGCTTTATACGAGACTACGCTTTTATCAATTTCCTTGTTAAAAATGGAGGAAGCTTCAGAAAGTTGAGTAAAACCGAAATTTTGAGCCGGAGAAAATTGAAGCAAAATTTTGGGAGATCGTTCTCCGGAAATAAAAGCAGGATTTTCAAACACAGTGCACCAGGGATAATATTTGTCGTTTGAGTAACGCCCCCAGACTTCAGTGCCAAAAGCAGATCCGCTCAAAGAAAGGCTGCTATTGAATTGACCGAGCTGCAATTTTTCTATTCGGCTTGCTGGCTCTTGCCCAAAGATAAGCTGTACGGACATAAAAAAAAAGAGCAGAGAAATTACTGTTTTTTTAAAATTACACATAATTATTTTTTCAATAAATGATACCGGGTTAAAAATGACTGATATTTTGTGGATGAGGGAACTTGTGAGGCAAATCCTGGAAAAATATTTTAGAAATATAACAAAAATAATTTTTTATTGCAAGTAAAAAATATTAAATTAATTGAATTTTATGTTTTTTTATTATAATTGTGGTAAAAAAAGATTTTTAAATTATTTTGATGGTTTGTTTCATTTCTCATAACTTCATAATATTATATTAGTTAACAATCTTTTAATAGTCTGATTCTTAAGAAGTTTATTTGTTTTTAATAATTACACAGATTACAAAATCGTATTCCGTATGAAAATGCGAATTATTAAAAAAAATGTGTCTTGTTAAAAAATTGCCTTGACATTTAATCTAATTTTTATTATTTTAAATATCAAATTTTTATAGCGTCTTAATAAATATGTGAACCACCAGTTTCCCAAATATCTACGCAATATTTATTTAAATAATAATTCATACCAATGTAATGCTTTTGTAAC
>JACKQG010004432.1_pt1 | contig 16291 bp, 10 predicted proteins | sample 8237621 | NCBI WGS metagenome assembly JACKQG01 (sample SAMN15677084, study PRJNA649215) | marine metagenome | biome: marine; feature: Black Sea; material: saline water; isolation source: suspended particulate matter (SPM) from the Black Sea western gyre | collected 2013-06-09/2013-06-10 | depth...
CAGGCTGGCACCTAGGCGTTGCTATTACGGCCTGTTTGCTGAGTTATGTCATCGGCCAGGGTTTACTGGGCATAGGTCGATCAGGAATCCCAGTAGTCTCCAAGTTGGGATTCAAGACGCCGATGTCGATCCTGGAGAACAACTGCATGCAGTCGACTGCGTCGGCAGCAGGCTATTCGACGGGCGGCACTTTTGTTTCGGCCATCGCCGCGCTGCTGATGCTTTCGGCCACCCCCGACAATCCTGGCGGCATTCACCTTGAATGGTGGGTGCTGGTGGTCTGGACCTTTTTCCTGGCGATTCTCGGCGTGACCTTGGCCATCCCGATGAAGCGGAACATGATCAACCAAGAGAAGTTGAAGTTCCCCTCCGGCCTGGCTGCAGCCACCACCCTGCAATCTTTATACGCCGACGCCGCCGACGCCGCCCGCAAAGGCTACGCCCTGCTTTATTCGGCCTTGTTTGGTGCGATCTGGCCGATATTGATCGACCTCAACATGATCCCTCGCGCAGTTGAGCCCGAAGAAGGCGCTGCACCCCTAGCCGACGGCGTCGAGCAGGCGACAGAATTAATTCCGGTCCTGCCTAGCTCGCACCCACACCTTTTTGATTGGCTGCCGGCACGCGGCGTCGATCGCGAAACTGGCGAGGCATTTAAAGCCGGTGATTGGAAAGTGCTTTGGGATATGAACCCGGTCATGATTGCCGCCGGCATGCTCGTGGGCTTGAAAGTTTCCACCTGGATGCTGATCGCGGGCATTTCTCTAGCTTGGTTCCTCGGCCCGATTGGCTACACCGCTGAGTGGGTCAACTTGGATGGTGACCTGGTTCACGCGACGTCGGCACCAGGAAAGGCATGGAAGGAAATCGGGCTGTGGTTAGGTGCCCCGATCATGGTGGCATCGGGCTTGCTGTCCTTTTTATTCCAATGGAAAACCATCGCCCGAGCCTTCAAGGGTTTTGGCGCTGGCGGTGAGCAAACCAATGAGATCGATGACGTTGAAGTTCCAGGCTCCTGGTTCATTTGGGGAGCAATGATTTCCGGCGCTGGCGTGGTTTGGATTGCTGCCGCGGAATTTGGAGTGCCATGGTACTTCGGCATTTTGGCCGTGGTTTTGACCTTCGTCCTTGCTTTGGTCGCTTGTCGCGCCACTGGCGAATCCGACATCACACCGACTGGCGCCATGGGCAAGATCATGCAGATCACCTACGGCGTCTTGATTCCGCAATCGGCGACGACCAACTTGATGACCGCTGGCATTACCGCTGGTGCAGCAAGTTCCAGCGCTGACCTGTTGAACGACTTGAAGTCCGGCTACCTACTCGGCGCTAACCCGCGACGTCAATTCATTGCTCAATTCATGGGCATCTTCACCGGCACGATTGCCACCGTATTCGGCTTCAAGCTGCTCGTGCCCGATGCCACTGCCATGACAGGCAAATTGCTTGCCGACGGCACTCTTAGCGACCCAGATTTCCCAGCTCCAGCTGCAGTTGCGTGGAAAGCCGTCGCCGACTTGTTCCAAAGCGGCATTGGCAATATGCACCCGATGCACCGCAACGCCATCTTTGTAGGATTGGCAATCGGCGCAGCATTGGTGATCATTGAACGCTACGCACCTAAGGATAAAAAGAAGTGGATGCCATCCGCGACTGGCTTGGGTTTGGGCTTCATCCTGCCGTTCTACTACCCACTGTCCATGTTTATTGGCGCCCTGATCGCTTGGGTCTGGCAGGGCAAATGGAAGGCGTCGGCGGACAACTTTTTGGTCCCGGTTTCCGCTGGCATCATCGCCGGCGTATCGATTATCGGCGTCATTGTTGCGCTGTTGAATAACACCTTACTTGCCTAACCATGAGTGATAAAGGGAACCGCCTCATCCCTTCTTTGTGCTACAACGACGCACCTGCAGCCATTCGATGGCTGCTGCAGGCATTTGGTTTTGAAGCGCGTTTAGTGTTGCCCGACGAATCCGGTGGCGTGATGCATTCGCAGCTCATCAGCCCGGACGGTAATTCCATGGTCATGCTTTTTAGCGCGCGGGATGATGACTATTATCAAACCATTCGGCCGCCGCAAACCTTGGGCGGAAGTAATCAAGGAATGTACTTAGTAGTAAAGGACGTAAAGGCCCACTATGCAAAGGCAAGCGCCGCTGGTGCTAAGACTTTGATGCCGCCCACCCCGCAACACTATGGCGGCAGTTGTTACACCTGCTCGGATCCCGAAGGCCATGTTTGGAACTTCGGTGATTACGATCCTTGGCTTGGTGAATAGCGCTAAGCTCTAAATGCTAGGTGCTAGGTGCTAGGTGCTAGGTGCTAGGTGCTAGGTGCAACAACTGCGACGACGGCAAGTCGGTAGGCTATTTCTTCGCCAAAAAGCGTTTCGGCAACTTGATGTTGGCGCGCTCAAATTGGGTGTTGATGGAACTCACCCACCAACGCCCATCGACGCGGATGAGTTGAATGCTGTCCATACCCCGGCCTACGTGGTTAGGGCTGTCCTTCTCCACCCGCGCTTCAAAAATCACATAGGAATGGGCGACGTCACCGAATTCGTCGCTAGTGCGATTGGTGACGCTTTCCCAAAAGCCGGTTTTTTTCACTGGTGATTCCTTAATAAAGGCTCGGAAATCTGCAAAAAAGCCTTCGAGGTCAATAATTTTGCGTTTCTTGCCAGCCTTAGGAGGCTGAATAAAAACCGCCCCCGGGAAAAAGATTTGCTCCAGCATTTTCCAATCACATTCTCCGCCGGGGCCAAATGAAACCGACTTGTAAAGTGCGTCGATGACGCCGTCCACGGTTTTGAATTCGGCTGGAAATGCAATCGTGGCAGCTTGCTGAGATGCGACGGCCGTCGGCTCTTGTTGGGTGGGCGTAGGCTGCGCAGATTGCTGAGTCAACCAGGGAATGGCGATCAACGTGACCGCACTAAACAGGAAAGGGGTTGCTTTTGTCATGATCCAGAAGGGGGTTAAGGATCATACGTTGGAAACTGAAAATATTTGCTTATAATCGAGTCGGTTTCATTATGACTCAGCCCTTATCCCCCCACGACAGTACCCACGCATCCTTGCTGCATCGCCTCGCCGAGCAGCCCGACGCCAACGCGTGGGAAGAATTCCACGCCCGCTATGGCGAATTAATACTGAATTATTGCATGCGAACCGGACGTTTTCGGGTCGAACCCGACGAGTTGCTGCAAGAGGTATTTCAGGCGCTGCTCAAGGCGCTGCCGAATTTCACCTACAGCAAAGCCAAAGGAGGATTCCGACCTTATTTATGGCGAGTCACGGTGAATAAGGCGATGGAGCTTTCAAGGCGTCAGCAGGGCCAGCCGAGTTCCTTAAACAACCATGCGGTGGATGGAATCGAACACCATGAAGGTCCCGACGACATTTGGGAACATGAGTGGATGCAATATCATTTTCGTGGTGCGTTCGAGCAATTGAAGCGCGAAAACCCACCGGCGAAAATGGAGGTTTTTGAGAAATATGCGCTACTCAACACCCCCGTCAACGACGTTGCCACTGATTGTGATTGTTCGGTGGACATGGTTTATAAAACCAAGTCTTTGATCATGGAGCGCCTAACTGAAATCGTCGACGCTCGCATTCGGGAGGAGGGATAGAGCAATGTTATTATTCAGAAATCGTTTTTTAATCTCTATTCACTAACTCGAACTATGACAGTATCTCAATACGAATCCGAACGCGAATGGCTGAATGATGCTGGCCAAGTATTGCTCATGCTGAAGGAGGCTCTGGGAGTGAGCCAACCAGGACCGCGAGTGCCTGGCTTCACCATCTTGCATCAAATTGCAGCCGGTTCCCAAGGCACGGTTTATCAAGCAGCTAGGGCAGAGGGCGGCGAGCCGGTTGCATTAAAGGTTTTAGAGCAGCGCACCTTTCCGACGTCGCGCTTAGCGATGCGATTGCAGCGTGAAATGTATTTGGCGCAGCGCTTGGACCACCCAGGAATCGTCAAAGTATTGGATTCTGGGTTCACCGAAGGCGGACGTCCGTATTTGGTAATGGAGCTCATGCCTAAAGGCACGATTCGCGACGCCGTGCCATTGGGCAATCAAATGCCGCAACTGCAAGGTGTCGAAAAGTGCTTGCGCATGTTTGTTCAAATTTGCCAAGCGGTGGATCATGCCCATAAACGCGGCGTATTGCACCGCGATCTAAAACCTAGCAATGTTTTATTTAGGAGCAACGGCCAGCCGTGTGTGGCGGATTTTGGATTGGCCAAAAATTTGGATGAGTCGCGCGATTCGGCCATCCTACACGAAGGCGCCAGCCTCACTCGTGAAGGCGACTTAGTGGGAAGTTTGGCGTACGCTGCTCCAGAACAACTGTCCTTGTCCAGCCAAGATAGTGACTTGCGTAGCGACGTCTATTCTCTGGGCGTCATTCTTTATGAATTGCTCACCGGAGTTTTACCCAAATCCGCCGACGGAACTTTGCTGGACGCACTGCAAAGCTTGCGCGATCAACGCATAAAACCGGCCAGCAAAGTTTATAAGGAACAATTGCTGCTAGGCAAGCTGCCGGGGGGGGAATCCAAGAAACTCCCTCCCAACCTCGATGCGATTTTGGCCATGGCGATGGCTTACAAAAAAGAGGACCGCTATCAAACCGTTGCCGATTTCGCCGCCGACATACAGGCCTTGTTGCACGGTCAACCGGTGCAAGCCCGAAGTGAATCCAAAGCCGCGGGGTTAATACGGTGGGTTAAAAATCACCGTGCTGTGACTGCAAGCATAGTGATTGCAACGGCGTCCCTCATCACGGTAACTACACTGAGCGTGCAACGCGCCGACGAACATGATCGGCTTTATGCATGGGCGTTGCAATCTCAAGATTTATTGCTTAACGATGCTTTGGATTCCATTGGCAAGCTAGCGGGCGGTGGGATTTATATGAAGCGCTTGTTGATTGAAACTCTTGATTCATTTGAAAAAATCCTGCTGGATTTCCCCGACGACCCGGCATTGATTGCGGGTCGCGCTCGAGCGATGGTGCTGCTCGGGCAGCAGCAACGTCAGCAAGGTGATCCTGCGGCTGCGTTGGCTTCTTATCAAAGTGCGTTGGGCAACTTTCAAAAGTTGGTGGAACGCCGCGATGTGGACCCTAGTTGGCAACACAGCCGGTCGATCACAATTGTAAAGATCGGTGACATTTATAAAGAACGGGGCGAAACGGTTCGAGGCTTGGAGTACTACCAACAGGCATTGGAACTGGATGAAAAAATGGTCCGTGAGTTTCCTGACGAGGCCAGTTTTTGGGACAATCTATTTTGGTCCTACCAGCGCATGGGAGCCATCGCAGCGGATGAGGGCCGCTTGGAAGAATCTTGGAGTTATTTCCAAAAAATGCCCGAGCTGACCTTTACTTTAAGAAAGCTCAATCCCGATGGTGCCAGCACTAGGTCCGCCGTCTTTCAAATGATTCGAAGCTTTACTACGATTGGAATGGCGGGTGGGAATCATCAACAAGCCCTTCCATTGATCCGGCAGGCCGCTGAAGTTGCCAAGCAAAATTTTCTCGCTCACCCCAACAACCTTGAAGATGCGATCAACTATTGCCATGCATTAAGTGCGGTTTCAAACTGGAATATGACGACGCAAAACTTTGAGGGGGCATGGGAACCTCTTACTAAGGCCATCGAAACTCTAGATGAGCAATTGGCCTTAGAGCCACAAAATATGGATCTATTAAGCCTGGAAAGTCAACTTCGAATGCGCCAGCTATACCTGTCTGCTCGAAACGGCGAACTAGAGCCTTATCTCTCAAAATGCCGAGAGAATCTGCAGGCATTTGCGGCCCGAACTCAGGACCGCCCGGACATTGTGGCTATGGTTGCTAGGAGCGCCATCACCGCCGTGATCGGATTGAAAAACGTCGGCTACCCTGAGCAAGCGGTAGAAGTCGGATCTATTCCTTTGCGAGCAATGCTGGCGATCGACCCAATGCCAGATGAATGGAAGGAATGGGCGAAGCAGCTTGAAGAAGTATGCGTAGTGGATTGATGTAGACCTACAATGCAAGCATGAGTGTTTTCGCCTTTTTGGGCCTGCAGCTTGCTTTCATACTAGGGGCACAAACTCAACCCAATGTCGTCATCATCATGACTGATGATCAGGGCTGGGGGGATTTTGGGCACCACGGCAATCCGGTTTTGGAAACGCCGGCGCTGGATCAATTGGCGCGGCAATCTGCACGCTTGGCTGAGTTTTATGTGCACCCAGTTTGCACGCCAACGCGGTCTGCGTTGATGACCGGTCGCTATCCGCAGCGCACCCGAGCTTTCGACACCTGGGTAGGTCGGGCGATGTTGGATCCAGCCGAAGTCACGATCGCCGAGTTGATGCGTGAGGCGGGCTGGGCCACGGGAATTTTTGGCAAATGGCACTTGGGCGATTGTTACCCGATGCGTGCGATGGACCAAGGTTTCGACGAAGCGCTGGTTATACGCGGTGGCGGCATTGGGCAGCCGGCGGATCCTGAAGGTGGTGAGGGTAAATACACCGATCCAGTTTTGTTTCACAACGGCAAGCGGGTAGACAGCAAAGGTTATTGCACCGACGTTTATTTTGACGCGGGTATCAAGTGGATGCGCCAGCAACACGCAGCAAAAAAGCCGTTTTTTATGTACTTGCCCACCAACGCACCACATGGCCCGTTCCATGATGTGCCGATGGACTTGTATCAAAAATATTTGGATAAAGATTTATCGCCCGCCTTCGCCCAACCCGACGTCGGCCATGCGCTGCCGGAAAAGTTTGATCGCGATAGGCTGGCACGAATTTTTGCGATGATTGAAAACGTCGATCAAAACGTCGCCAAGTTGGACGCAGCGCTGAATGAGCTTGGGATTGCGGAGAATACGATAGTCATTTTCATGGATGATAATGGTCCGAATACGCGGCGGGCCGTCGGCGGGCGGCTGGGGATGAAAGCGTTGGTGTTTGAGGGTGGAGTGCGCTCCCCGCTTTGGATGCGTTGGCCGGCAAAATTACAGGCTAAAGATGTAGTGGGAACTGTGGGCGCAAATATTGATGTGCTGCCTACAATCTTGGAGGCCTGCAGCATTGAATTAGAAGAAGATTTAACTTTAGACGGCCGCAGTTTGCTGCCTGCATTGTCAGGCAGCGGGTCGACCGAGTCGCGCAAACATCCATTGGTGATTCAAGCCCACCGCGGCGACGTCGGCGTGCGTTATCACAATTTTTTGTTGCGCACAGATGAATGGAAAATGGTGAACTCGTCTGGATTCGGGCGCGAACTTGCTTCGGTCGACCCGGACTTCAAGCTGTTCAACATGCGGACCGATACTCTAGAGTTAAACGACGTCGCCGCCGAGCACCCGCAAGTCGTCGCTAAATTGCAAAAGCAATACAACGCCTGGTTCGACGACGTTTCGACTACCCGCCCGAACAATTATTCACCCCCGCCGATCATTATCGGCCACGACGCCAGTCCCGAGGTCACGCTGACCCGCCAAGATTGGCGCAAATTAAGTGGAGCAGGGTGGTCCAAAGATTCGCAGGGGCAATGGTTGGTCAATGTGATTCACAAGGGCCCCTATGAGGTGCGAATTCGCTTATTACAGAACACCACCGCCGCAGCGGTTGCGTTGGTTTGTGGAGAAACAGTGCAATCCGGCGAGGTACCCGTCGGCGGCAAAGAAATCACATTAATAGTGAATCAACTGCAACTAGGAAACCAACAACTGCGCTGCGACGTTCGATCTGAGGACAATACCATCGGGCCTTACCAAATCGAAATAAAGAGGCACCCGATTAAGTAAGCCGAGCACCTCAACTGAAAGTTTGAACGTCGACCGTTTAGAACTCCTCGTCGTCGCCAAATTCGACGCCGCCGCCTTGCGAACTCATGGAATGCATCATTTCCATTTGCTCGCGGATCATGTCAGCTAGGCTAGGCAATTCACGCTTTTCAACGTTGAGCACAAAACGCTCGAGGTCTGGCTCCTTAACCTTTGTGTAATTGCTGAACGACATCGAGTAGGCCGGCTTATGACTGTCACCTACCGTCAAATTTAATGGGCGGTTATTCTTTTTGTCGATGGTGATTTCAATCTGAGGTTCTTCAGGCATTCCATCGCCGGCTTCACTCATCATGGACAGCATCAATGAACCTGGGCCGCGTAGGACTACATGCTCGTCGGTTTCCTCAGCCAACTCCAGGGCGCACATTTTGAAAATGCCTTGCAGTGAACCTACGGGGTCGGCATAAATTGGGTTGGGATCAAAAAAAGCAGCCATGGTCGGTTGTGATGGCCCGTCGGAATATTCTTTTGCTAGTTTTTCTGCGTCAGCCTGAGTGATACTACGCAGCTGCGGAGCCTGCATCGACATCGGGCTTTCGCCTTTGGCATAAAATACGCCTTGATGCAAAACCACCATCGAGGTGGATTTCATTGGTTCAGGCATCATTGGCATATCCATGATGACTTGAGCGTCCACACGGCTGCCCAATTCGCCAGCACGCTCCACGGTTCCAGTGCGAGTGAGTGGCAGCTTTTGCATATCGCCACCCATGGAGCCAGCCATTACCGAGGTGGTTTGTTTGAAATCCCATTTTGTACCAGCCTTATTTAAGGCACGAACGGCATTGTCCATCCAAGCCCGCGCCGCAGCCGACGACTTCCAATCCCTTTCCTTCGGCATTTGAAATTCCCTGCCCTGGAATTCTGCCTCTTGCTCCTCAATTTTGACCCCAAGCATCTTGCCTAGCGGACGATTCATTTCTGCAGGGTGACCAATCCATGCGATTTTTCCTTCGCCGTTGACCAGAAATGACGTCGGAATGCCGTTCTGATTGGCGGCTTTCATGTAGGCATTTAGGACTGATTGATCTGGGTCAGTGCCTACGGTGTAGCGCGTTTGGGCAGCCCATTTCGGGTCGTCCAAAAACTTCTTGGCGACTTCATGCTCCTCATCACTGAGACCGATGATGACAATTTTGTCGCCTAGCTCATCTTGCAGATCGCTCAGGTGCGGCATGCTGTCTTTGCATGGTGGGCACCACGTCGCCCAAAACTCGACCACGTAACATTGGCCAGGTTGGAAGGTGGTCACGGCGTCGCCTTTCAGCCAAAATTCGACGTCGAGAGCGGGCGCCGGATCGCCGACCTTGAGGGTGGCGCTTTGGCCAGGGAGAATGCTCGCCATGGCAAGCAACGCAGGGAGAATCAAAGATTTCATGATGCGTTAGAAATGCAAAGGCCGTGCCAAGTCGGATTTGATCTGAAATCCGCGTATTCCTCCAGTTGGCCGATTGGGTAGCCACGAAATATCCCGATATAGGGAAATCCATCCCCAAAAGCGCCGACGCCTACCGGACGTCTTTCAGCCCGTACTTCTCCAGCCGATACAAAAATGCTTTGTAAGGCATTTCCAGCAATTTGGCGGCGCGAGTGCGGTTGCCATGAACTAACTCCATGGCTTGGCGCAAAACGTCGGATTCATGCTGGTCCCAGTTCATTCCGTCGGGCCCAAGTTCGAATACGTTGGCTCCACCGCCGAAGTGGCAGCCCAACATTTCGACCCCCTGTCCAGGCAAATCGTCGGCCTGCACGCGGCCATCAACCGCCAGCAAAAGCAATCGCTCCAAGGTGTTGGATAGCTCGCGCACGTTGCCAGGCCAGGAGTGATTGAGCAGCCAGCGCGTGACCGCCGATGGGAACTCCGGCTGGGCGATTCCATGGCGTCGGAGCAGTACCCCAGTGAGGTGATCGACCAACAAAGGCAGATCTTCGCGACGTTCTCGCAGCGGCGGCATACGGATTGGAACTACCGCCAATCGGTAGTACAAATCCTCTCGGAAACGTCCGCTTTGGGCTTCAGATTCGAGGTCACGATTGGTGGCCGCAACCAAACGCGCGTCGACGTTGACCTCGCTGACTTCGCCCACCGGGGTGACCTTGCGTTCTTGCAATGCACGCAGCAATTTGGCTTGCAAATCGGTCGGCAACTCGCCGACTTCATCCAAAAATAGGGTGCCGCCCGACGCTGCCTGGAAATAGCCCGAACGGTCGCGGTCGGCGCCGGTGTAAGCACCTTTGCGCGCGCCAAAAAACGCCGCGTCGGCGAGGTCTACGGGGATGGCGGCGCAATTCACCGCGATGAACGGGCCGTCCTTGCGCGCCGACAAAGCATGCAATGCGCGCGCGGCCAGCTCTTTGCCGGTACCACTTTCACCGAGCAGCAACACCGTAACTTCGGTTTCAGCCACCTTGCGCAAAGCACCATAAACCTGCTGCATGCCGGGCGCGCGGCCAACCATATCCACCAGTCGATCCTGCTCCGACAACTGCTGACTCAGGCGACGGTTTTCGTCGGCTAAATGGCGGGCGCGCAGGCCACGTTCGATGGCAAGTAGCAGAGTTTCCCGTTCGAATGGTTTGGCCAAATAGTCGTCGGCGCCGGCGCGTACTGCTTCCACTGCGCGGGCGATGGTGCCGTAGGCCGACACCATGACGAAGGCCGCATCGAAATGGTTTTTCTGTATGCAGCGAAAGACCTCCATGCCATCCATACCCGGCAGCTTCCAGTCGCATAAAACGAGGTCAAAAATCCCGTCGGCGAGTTGCTGCAAGCCAGCTTCTCCGCTGGCGGCAGTCGCCACCTGATAGCCCGCGTCACGCAGTAGTTCGCCTACTAACTGGCGCTGCGGCGCTTCATCTTCAATCAGCAAAATCCGCGCGGAATCGGTCATTTAAGCCTCGGAAATGGAGTTTAAGCATAAAGTCGCTTTGCAGCCACCACCAGCACGATTGTCTAACTCCAAGCCGCCACGGTAACGGTTGACAGCGATGCGGCGGGCCAAATAGAGACCCAAACCGGCGCCGTGCTCCTTGGTGGTGAAGTGCGGCGTAAACAACTTGTCTTGCAGGTCGTCGGCTAAGCCCATGCCACGGTCGAGAACTTCAAGTTGAAGGCCCTGATCCTGCGCACAAATTCGAATTTCGATCTCGCTACTATCGGCCTCGGCGGCATTCACCATCAGCACATGAACCAGCGCTCTCACTTCGGCTGAGACCGCAAACAACTTGGGCAAATTGGCGTCGGCGTCAATTTTGATTTCGGGCGCTCGGTCTCCACTTTGCATCAACTCTAACGCAACATCGCGACAGACATCAGCCAAGGCCACTAGCTCAAAGTTGCCGCTACCGGCACTGGACAAGGCCAAAAAGTTACGCATTGCACGGTCGACGCGCTTCACTTGCGCATGCACAGTCTGCGCCAATTCATCGCGTCGGCTTTCTGTAAGCTCGCCGCCGATCAAACGTTGGGCGGACAAACCAATGACGTGCAACGGATTGCGCATCGCGTGGGCTAGACCGCCTGCCAACTCCCCCAACTCAGTTAGGTGCGCTTGCTCCTTCAGTCGGTCCGCTTCTTTTTGCAGCTCTTCGAGGCGTAATGACATGGCATTAAATGCTTGAATCACTTCGCCGACTTCCGCCCCGCCGCGGACCGACGCCGTCACGCCCAGCTTTCCGCTCTCGACCTGATTCGCCGCATGCGCCAGCTCGCGCAACGGCACACCGATTTTGTGCGCAGCGATCACCATCACTAGCAACGCTATCACCATGATCAGCATCGTTCCCAGGATCAAGTTGGATCGAAATTCTTGCATCCGCAAATCAAGCGCTTCATCTGGCAACGGCAAATCTAAGGGAAAGCCATGCGCCAAGCCGTCGACGCCAACCTGCTCGGCGGAAATGACCGAAACACTCATGAACTCGCCGTTTTCGTCCAACCATTCTTCCGGCGGCACAAAACCCGGCGGCAATCCGTTCCCGCCTCCCATTTCGCTATGCCCGCTGATCACAAAGCCAGATTTTGGTATAGACCTCCCGTCAAAAAACACCGAATCGATTCCACTTAACTGCTCAATAATCGCCTGCCCCATCGTCAAAGCATCTTGCCGACGGCCTTCCTCAAGCTGCTCAGTTAACGTTGCCAGCAACCACCACTGCGCCAATCCCAAAAGCCCAATCAAGCAGATGAAAAACAGAATGAGGCGCGATCGTAAGGTCATGTTTCTGGTCAGGGGCCCGAGGTTAACCGAAACATAGCAAGTGGCGTGCCGCACGGCGTCGGGAAAACCCACCCGCCGTCCCAGCGCAACGCTACCTTTTGCTGATGGCATTGTTCCAAAAGGCGCCTTCAACCCAAGAGGAGTACGAGCAGTACAAACCTCTGGACATCACTCCCGAAGAAGTCCTCAATATGGACGAAGACGAGTGGTATGAAAAGGTTTACCGCGGCGAGTCCTTTCCGCAGCTGACCATTCGGGCAGTATTGATGGGATCAGCCTTAGGCTTTTTACTTGCTTTCACTAACTTATACATTGGCCTTAAGACCGGCTGGGCTTTAGGCGTGGCGATTACCGCCTGTATTGTTTCTTATGTGGTTTGGAATATTTTCCTAAAAATCGGCTGGGCAAAAACGCCGATGACCATCTTGGAAACCAATTGCATGCAATCCACCGCAAGTGCAGCAGGTTATTCCACCGGCGGAACCATGGTGTCAGCTATTTCGGCACTACTGATGCTATCGGCCACCGAAGCAAATCCAGAAGGCCAGCACATTCCACTTATGGCGTTGGTGCTTTGGACTTTATTCCTTGCCGGGCTTGGCACGGTCCTGGCAATCCCGATGAAACGAAACATGATCAACCAGGAGAAGTTGAAGTTTCCATCGGGCACTGCCGCAGCCGTAACTCTGCAATCTCTCTATTCCGAAGGGACAGAAGCAGTCAAAAAAGCCTATGCGCTGATGATCGCTGGACTGGTTGGGCTAATCGTCCCGCCCCTCATTGATCTGAATATCATTCGCACAGAAGTCACTCGCGACGATGGCACAACCTGGAATGAAGGCGAACCCTTATTGCCAGCTTCCTCTAATACATTCGATTTGCTTCCTGCGCGTGGAAAGCATTTAGACGCCGAAAGCGGGCAAATGATACAAAATGAGCCTTCGGATTGGGCAATGGTTTTAGACCATAATCCAGTCATGATTGCAGCGGGCGCCCTCGTCGGCTTACGGATTGCAATCTATATGATGCTTGGCTCATTGGCCCTAAATTACTTCGTAGGTCCGCCTGCTTTAACGGACTCTTGGACGGCTCCAAACGAAAAAGTAATTATGGCCGCAACCTTGCCCGCAACGGCATGGAAAGAAGTTGGGCTTTGGCTTGGTGTAGCCATAATGGTTTCGTCAGGGATTTTGGCTTTCTTGTTGCAATGGAAAACAATCATTAGAGCATTCACTGGCTTCGGCGGGCAATCGGGTTCTGATTCCAATGAAGCGGTTCGTAGTTCTACAGAAGCCCCAGGCAGTTGGTTTATCATCGGAACGGTCGTTATGGGCACTGGAGTGATTCTCATCGCCAACCATTACTTCGAGGTTCCTTATCATTATGGAGTCCTGGCGGTATTGCTCACCTTCCTGCTTTCCCTGGTAGCCTGCCGCGCTACTGGAGAATCTGATATCACGCCAGTGGGAGCCATGGGGAAAATTATGCAGCTCACCTTTGGAAAGTTGATCCCCCAAAGCACGACGGCAAACCTGATGACGGCTTCGATTACTGCCAGCTCCGCCGGCTCATCCGCCGACCTATTGAATGACCTGAAATCGGGCTACTTGCTCGGCGCAAACCCCCGACGTCAATTTGTGGCGCAGTTTATGGGGATTTTCGCGGGCACGGCTGCCACCGTATGGGGCTTTCGCATGTTGGTCCCTACCGCCGACAAACTTGGTGGCACAGAATTTCCCGCTCCTGCAGCGGTTGCCTGGAAAGCCATCGCCGACGTCTTCAAAAATGGCTTCGAGAACATGCACCCAACCCATGTCCAGATGATCGGCTGGGGACTGGGCCTGGGTGCAGTAATGGTGCTGATGGAAACCGCTGCTGAAAAGATGGGCCATAAGAAAATGAAAAAATGGCTGCCATCCGCAACCGGCATTGGGCTTGGTCTAATCTTGCCTTTCCAGTACCCACTTTCCATGCTGATTGGCGCGGTCGCAGCCTACGTCTGGACTAAATCCAATAAAAAAGTTGCTGATACTTATGTAGTCCCAATTGCCGCAGGCATCATCGCGGGTGTCTCCATCATGGGCGTGATCGTGGCACTGGTTAACGGTGTCTTCCTAGACGCATACCCAGTGAACTAATGAACCTAAGAAACCCGCTCCACTGTTAACTGCACACTGCCGCGGTTGTTGGAATAGAAATTCCACGCGTCGTTGGCGAAACAGTGCAGATAACCGGAGCGGGTTGGGTGGAAGTCGGCGCGACCGTTGCCGATCTCGAAGATTTGATGGCGCGCCGGAGTCCCGTCTTCCTCGGGATTTCCACCGTTGGCCACGGCCCCAACTAGGCAGAACCACGGCATGTCTTCTTCGCGTCGAGTGCCCTTGAAGTCGGCATCCTCATTACCAGAGGCTTTTTTGAACACCTTTTCCATTTGCCCCAAAACGGTGCCAAAAGACCGCACCATTTCGCCGAAATGCAAACCGTCTTCAGTCTTTCCGTCGGGCGCGCTTTTAATGCTTTTGTCCATCCACTGTCCGCGAGCAGTAAATTTGTACCTTGCACCCTGCTCTAAGTAAATGCCGGTGCGGTTCCAAGGCTCAATGGCATAAATGCTGACGTTTTTGCTTTGGCCCACCTCCAAGGTTGTGGTTGGATGGTACGTAGCCTGGGAAATCGGCGGATTTTTCCAACGCTGGGCGGCGTATTTGCTTAGATCAGGCCGATTTTCATCGCCCGACAAAACTGGAATATTGCGCGGTTGAGTGGGCAAATGCTCAAAAATACCGGTGCATGAATCGTGCAACACGTCCTGGAAATTTGGCTGTATTTGTGATTCAAACTGTGGTTCAACCTTCAAGCCTTGTTCCTTAGCCTCTGCCAACATCCACTTCAACGCGCCGTCGGATAAACCAGTCTGCATATAGCCGCCACCGACGTCGCTATGCGCCCCCGAAAACCAAACCTGCTTTACGGAATCTCGGTCAACCACGTCGGTCCAAAGAGTGGGACTAAAACTGGCACGATATTCATCAAGGGCCAGCGCATGGCGAGCATGTTTGACCTCCGCCGACAGCTTGGTATCGTGAAATCCGGCCGCTTCATCATCCAGCAAATTCAACAAAGCCGCGTCGTCAGGAATGCCCACCGCGCCAACCGTATCCCAAACCCCTACAAAATGAATGCCGACGCCATTGCAGCCGTCGGACTCATCGCCGCCGACCGGGCCCTTATCCGGGTCACCATTATGGAAGGACCAAGCTGCCCCCCAATCGCGTATGGGCCGACGTTTGCGATATCCTTCTTTAAAAAGGGTTTTCACTCGAACCCACTGACGTTCGTAGCCTAGGCCCTGCAAATTTAGCAATCCCTGGGTGCAAATCATTCCCCCCAGGCTGCGCACCGTGTATGCACCGCGACTAAATCCAAACAAATAAATCTGATCACCAGGCTGATAGTTCGTCGCCAACCAATGGTACGCACTTTGAATATTTTGATTCAAGCCTAATCCAAGACCGCCACCCAGCATTTTCTTCAGGCGCCCGCCTTCAGTGCCGACACCAGGGTGGTAATACTTCAGCTGATTGACTTCATCTCTTTCCCAATCCTTCACCGCGTTGTAAAGGCGCACCACGTTGGTGGGTACGGGGACTCCATCGTGCTCTTGGTCTTTGGTATTCCAAGTTCCATCGCAACATACAATTAATCGGCGCATGATCTGAGGGTACAGAGTTTCGGGGAATGGTCGCTTGCCATTTATTAACGACAATCATGGCCAATCCCCGACGTCTGCGCCCACCAAGTCTTGGCACGCCCGAATCCGCGCGGTTTACTTACCGAATTCGCGAATCATTTGCACCAAACCGGCGACGACCTCAGGCTTGTCGGCAAGGTCGGCGTTGGCAGCCATCAGCGGGCTCAGGTTGACGGCAGGGCCGCCTTCTACGATGACCTTGGCGAGGTGCTCGTCGGTCACGGAAGCTTGCCATTCCTTCTCGCCGAAGGAGCGGGGCTTTGGAACCAAAGCGACGGCGGCTGCACCGTCGCCAGCGCCAGTCATGCCGTGGCATGCGGCGCAAGTGGCGAAGCGGGCTTTTGCAGCGGCCATATCGGCGGCTGGAGCGGCGGCGGCCGCTGGGGGCGTCGGCACACCCGGGGGTCCCGGGGTGGGCCGCGGCCCGGGCGCGGCGGGCGTGGTGTGGTCGTGTGGGGGC
>JACKQG010004434.1_pt1 | contig 16288 bp, 16 predicted proteins | sample 8237621 | NCBI WGS metagenome assembly JACKQG01 (sample SAMN15677084, study PRJNA649215) | marine metagenome | biome: marine; feature: Black Sea; material: saline water; isolation source: suspended particulate matter (SPM) from the Black Sea western gyre | collected 2013-06-09/2013-06-10 | depth...
AAAAGTTGAAAAGGATTTTGAATCCATTAAAAAATTAAGAACAAATATTGGATTAAGATTAAACATAGCTGTTTTAACCATTCAGGCAGATTATACTTTTGCAGAGTACCCAACTGCAACTCTTGGGCTTGGAGTTAGTTTGAGATAATATGATAAAGAAATTTGCAATAATCCTTAGTTGTGGATTTCTAACTTTTAGCATTCAAGCACAAGATTTTGGTGGTGGAGTTATTTTAGGGCTTAGCACCTCACAAGTGGGAGGAGATGATTTAGCGGGGTTCCATAAAGCAGGTTTATTACTAGGTGTTTTTGCAAATAAATCTATCACAGAACTTTTAAGTTTTCAAATGGAAATGACCTATATCCAAAAAGGAAGTAACAACCCAAACATGAATAATGTTGAGCATCCAAATTATTCAAAACAAGATATTTCCCTTTCATATATAGAAGTGCCATTATTATTACAATATAATCAAAGCGATAAGTTAAAAATTGAAGGAGGTGTACTAACAGCTTACCTAGTTGATGGTCATTATAATGACTTAAATGGGAAAATGCCTAATGAACCAAATCCATTTATCAGTTATGATATTGGCTTACTGCTTGGGATTGACTATAAATATTCTGAAAATATTAGTTTAAATACAAGAATTGGAAATTCCATTTTGCCAATTGGTTCTGAAGATTACGAAAATCAAGTCTATAATTCATCCAAAAAAGGAAAATACAATTCCGTTTTAAGTTTCGCTTTACATTATAATTTCTAATGAATAAAAAACACAAAATAATAGTTGCAGTTACTGGAGCAAGTGGAGCAATCTATGCCAAAGTTTTATTTGATAAATTGGTCCATTTAAATAACCAAATAGAAAAAATTGGAGTCCTAATGTCTGATAATGCCAAGTATGTTTGGGAGCAAGAGCTTGGCAATACTGATTACAAAAATTATCCTTTTACATTTTATAACAAAATGGATTTTATGGCTCCTTTTGCCAGTGGATCTGCAAATTACGGAACAATGATAATATGTCCATCATCAATGGGAACTATGGGGCGTATTGCTAGTGGAATCAGTGATGATTTAACAACAAGAGCAGCTGATGTAATCCTAAAAGAAAGACGAAAACTTATTATTGTAGCAAGAGAAACTCCTTTAAGTTTAATACACATTAATAATATGAAGTTAATTACAGAGGCTGGTGGAATTATCTGCCCTGCAACACCTTCTTTTTATAGCAAGCCTCAAACTTTTGAAGAATTAGCTGCTACAGTAATTGATAGGGTATTAACACTCTCTGGTTTACAACACGATTCATATAGTTGGAACGAATAATAATAAATTTCTGAGTTTTGTGTTATTGTAATTGTAAACATTAAACATTATGTTAGAATTCAGTAAAAAAATCCTAAGTAAAGTTAGTTTTGATAAAAATCTTTTCAAAAAAGAACTTTCAAAAAGCATAAGATGGTTGAGCAAAAAAGAAGTATTAACTTTAAAAATATGGGCACTTACTACTTTTTCGCAATACAAAAATACTATCCAAGAAGTTTTTGATCAAATCTCTTAAAATAGATTTCCTTGATCAGCCGGTTTTACTTTTCCTAAATGCTTAAATGCAAGTTCAGTGGCTTGCCTTCCTCTTGGTGTTCGCATCAGATAACCTTCCATTATTAGAAAAGGCTCGTAAACTTCCTCAATAGTTCCTGCTTGCTCTCCTACTGCAGTTGCAATAGTTGTAAGTCCAACAGGGCCTCCTTTAAATTTATCAATAATAGCAGATAAAATTCTATTATCCATCTCATCTAGTCCATGCTCATCAACATTTAAAGCTTCTAATGAATATTTAGTAATTTTCATATCAATATTACCATCTCCTTTTATCTGGGCAAAATCTCTTACTCTTCTAAGTAGTGCATTTGCAATTCTAGGGGTTCCTCTACTTCTTCTTGCAATTTCTGATGCTGCTTCTTTAGCAATACCAATATCCAAAATAGAAGAAGAACGGTTTATAATTTTTGATAATAGATCTAGCTGATAATATTCTAATCTGCAATTAATACCAAAACGAGCTCTTAGCGGAGAGGTTAGTAAGCCTGAACGAGTTGTAGCCCCAATTAAAGTAAAGGGATTTATTTTTATTTGGACAGATCGTGCATTGGGTCCCGATTCAATCATGATATCAATTTGATAATCCTCCATAGCAGAATACAAATACTCTTCCACTATTGGATTTAATCTATGTATCTCATCTATGAATAAAACATCTCTTTCTTCCAAGTTGGTGAGTAGTCCTGCCAAATCTCCAGGCTTATCAAGTACCGGGCCAGAAGTGGTTTTTATATTTACCCCAAGTTCATTTGCAATAATATTGCCCAGTGTAGTTTTTCCAAGCCCTGGAGGGCCGTGTAATAGCACGTGATCCAAAGCATCTTGTCTTTTTTTTGCAGCTTCAATAAAAACCTTAAGATTATCAACTATTTTATCTTGACCTTCAAAATCAACAAATAGTTTAGGACGTAAAACCTGCTCTATCTCAAATTCTTCATTCGAGCCATCTTGCTCAATTTCATAATCTTCATTCATATACTAGCAAAAATAAGCATAAAAAAAGGTCAGATTAATCTGACCTTTTAAAATATATCAACAACACCATTTTATGTATGTAAGTGTTTGGACTCATCTAAGAAAGGATGATTTTTAGTTTCTAAAGGTGCTTTTGTTAAAGTATTTAAAGTTAAGTAAATTAACAGTCCAGCAAAACCTAATCCCATTCCGATCTCAGTAAAACCAATATGGCCATGCGTTCCTAAAGTTCCTGGCGCGACTAATAAATAAGAATTGAGCCAATGGCCAAGTAATATTACGCAACTAACAAAAATTAATCTGCTATTATTTCTTTTGGCATCTCTACTCATTAATAAAATAATTGGGAAAAGGAAATTAATAAGCATACTGAACCAGAATAAAAATTTGTAATTTTTAACTTCAAGCCTTGCCGTAAAATAAGTTACTTCCTCAGGAATATTAGCATACCAGATTAACATAAACTGTGAGAACCACATATAAGTCCAAACTAAAGAGAAAGCAAAAATCCATTTTCCTAAATCATGAATATGACTTTCATTTACATCTTGTAAATAGCCTTGTCTTTTTAAATAAAGTGTGAATAAAAAGATTGTGGTAAAACCAATCGCACTCCATTCAGCAAAAACATACCAACCAAAAATAGTGGAGAACCAGTGCGCGTCAATCGACATAATCCAGTCCCAAGATGCCATTGCAGAAGTAACTGCAAAAAATACCATGAACCAAGCTGAAGTGCTAATCCCTTTAAAATGAATTCCTGATCCTGATTGCTTATCTTCAAGTAGAGATAATGATCTTAATTTTTTAGCAAAATAATTCCATCCTAATAAGTAAACTATTGTTCTAATAACAAAGAAAGTTGCATTTAAATAAGGCTCTTTTCCTGCTATTATTCGATCATAGTGTTCGCTTGCAGGATCCATAATTCCCTCATGTAACCAGTGATAAATATGATTCCAATGCATAATAGAAGCAATCATAATGAATAGCATAATTCCACTAAATACTGGAAGTGCTCCCATAATTGCTTCTGGTACTCTCTTAAGGACAATTGACCATCCGGCCTCCGCAACATATTGCAAAGCCACAAAGAATACTGCAAATACTGATATTCCTAAATAAAAGTAGGTGTTGAATAAAAGTGCAGGCCAAGCTCCATGGGGATTTGAAACAAATCCAAAAATTACTGCCATAATCCCAATAGCCATAAGGGCCATAGAAAAATTCTTTGCTTTTTTATCTATTGTAAACATTCTAATTCTCTTTTAATTTTTCGCCTTGTAACTTTTGAACATGAAGTACAATCTTCCACCTCTCTTGTTCAGTAATTTGAGAAGCATGAGGCCCCATTGCATTTAAACCATATGTAATAGCATGGAAAATATGCCCAGATTTTAATTGATTCATTGGGACGTCTGCTCTTCTTAATAATTTAGCGTCATTATAATGAGGTACAGCAGAATAAATTGGATGTTTAATTGTTCCATCTCCAGCGCCTGTTGCTCCGTGACAATGCTGACAAAACATTCCATAAAGGGCTTGGCCATCTGCTAAGTTTTTTTCATTATTTTCTAAAGGATTAACTACTGTATTTCCTGCAGCTAAATATCCTTCTAAAGTATTGTCATAATTAAAGGCTAATAATTTTCCTTTAGCAATAGTCCCTTTTACAGGCTTTCCGTCATAATTTTCTATATTGTGCTCTTCATAAGTTTCTATACTTGGAGAGCGGTACATATTAGGCATAAATTCATATCCAGGACTAGAATCCCCTCCGCAAGAAGAAAAGAATATAACTGCTATAATAAATACGGTTGTTGTTAATAGTTTATTCATAATTAAGCATCTTTTTCATTAATTTCTGAAGCCCCTGTCTTAGCAAGTATATTTTTTACAGAAGATGCATCACCTTCAACCTCAATCTCCATTAAAAATTTATCGTCTGTAGTTCTTGGATCAGGACTTCCAGATTTTCCTCCTGGGAACAAACCACATCTTATCAAATAAGTAATTGACATGAGGTGGGCAGCAAACATTACAGTACATTCAAATAAGATAGGAACAAAAGCTGGCATGTTATGATAAAAAGTCCAATTTGGCTTACCTCCAATATTTTGTGGCCAATCAATTATCATAATATTATAAATCATTAAAGCACCTAATGAAAGTCCTATACAACCATATATAAAAGCTGTAATTGCCATTCTTGTTTCTTTTAGACCTAAAGCTTTATCCAATCCATGTACTGGAAAAGGAGAATAAACTTCCTTAATATCAATATTATTGGCACGGATTTCTTTTACTGAAGAAAGCAGAACTTCTTCATCATCAAAAATACCGTATATTGTTTTTGTACTCATTATTTCTTGTTTTTATGTTCTGAACCTGACGATTTAAGAATAGTTTTAAGTTCTGCTTGAGCAATTACTGGGAATGTTCTGGCATATAACAGGAACAAAGTGAAAAAGAATCCTATTGTTCCTAAGAAAATTCCAATGTCAATAAATGAAGGAGAAAACATGGTCCATGCTGTTGGCAAAAAGTCTCTATGTAATGAAGTAACAATAATCACAAATCTTTCGAACCACATACCAATATTTACAAAGATTGAAAGTATAAATGTCGCTACAAATGATGTTCTTATAGATTTAATCCAATACAATTGTGGAGTTAACACATTACACGTCATCATAATAGCATAAGCCCACCAATAAGGGCCAGTGGCTCTATTTAAAAAGGCATATTGTTCAAATTCAACACCTGAATACCAAGCCATAAATAGCTCCGTAATATAAGCAGTTCCTACTAAAGAACCCGTCAACAAGATAATGACATTCATATATTCAATATGCTTAATGGTAATATAAGCTTCTAAACCTACCACTTTTCGCATAATAATTAATAATGTTTCAACCATGGCAAAGCCAGAAAAAAGCGCTCCCAATACAAAGTAAGGAGGGAAGATAGTTGTATGCCATCCTGGAATTACAGAAGTTGCAAAGTCCATAGATACTATTGAGTGAACCGAGAATACGAGTGGAGTAGCCAATCCTGCTAATACTAAGGATACTTCTTCAAATCTTTGCCAGTGCTTAGCTCTTCCGCTCCAGCCAAAAGAAAGAAAAGAATACAATTTCTTTTTCATTGGTGATATTGTAGCGCTCATTCGATCTCTTATCATAGCAAAATCAGGAATTAACCCAATGTACCAAAATACTACGGAAACTGATAAATATGTAGAGATTGCAAATACATCCCAAAGTAATGGTGAGTTAAAATTAACCCAAAGCGATCCAAACTGATTTGGAATTGGTAATACATAGTAAGCAAGCCAAGGTCGGCCCATATGAATTAAAGGGAATAATCCTGCTTGAACAACACCAAAGATAGTCATTGCTTCAGCTGAACGATTAATAGCCATTCTCCATTTTTGACGGAATAATAAAAGTACGGCTGAAATTAATGTTCCGGCATGGCCAATACCAATCCACCAAACAAAGTTCGTAATATCCCACGCCCAGTTAACCGTTTTATTAAGCCCCCAAGCTCCAATTCCGGTTCCTATTGTGTAAGATATACAAAGTACTCCCCAAATGAATAATACTAATGATAAGGAGAATAATATCCACCAATATTTATTTGCTTTCCCCTCAACAGGGCGAGCTACATCTTTAGTAATATCATGATACGTTTTATTACCTAAAATTAATGGATCTCTAATTTCTGCTTCTTTTTGCATAACTATGTATTAAGCTTTATTTCTAATTTTTGTTTGATAAAATACAGATGGATCTGTATTTAAGTGTTCTAATAATTTGTAAGCTCTTGGATCTTTCTTAAGAGCTTGCACTTGATGCGAATTATCATTTACATCACCAAATACAATGGCATTAGTAGGGCAAGCTGAAGAGCAAGCTGTTTGAGCATCTTCATCTCTAACAGTTTTTCCTGCTCTTTTAGCATCTAACTTAATCTCTTGTATTTTTTGAATACACATACTGCATTTTTCAATAACTCCTCTAGAACGAACTACAACATCAGGATTCAACACCATCTTTCCATAGTCATCATTCATATTAAAATCAAACTTATCATTTTCAGAATATTGGAACCAATTGAATCTTCTTACTTTATAAGGGCAATTGTTTGCACAATATCTGGTACCTACGCATCTATTATAAGCCATATGATTTTGTCCTTCAGCGCCATGAGATGTTGCCGCAACAGGGCATACAGTTTCACATGGAGCGTGATTACAATGTTGACACATCACTGGTTGGAAAGCAACCTCAGGATTTGCTGATGGCTCTTCCATTTCAGAATACATATCAATAGCAGATTTTTTTTGTTTTGCTGATAATTCTTTGGTCATATCAGAAGAAAAATAACGATCAATTCTAAGCCAATGCATATCTCTTGATTTTCGTACTTCTGCTTTTCCTACAACTGGCACATTGTTTTCAGCATGACAAGAAATAACGCAAGCGGAACAACCAATACAAGAAGTTAAATCAATAGACATATTCCAGAAATGACCTGTTGAGTGATCATGCTCATCCCAAAGCGTAACCTTATCTGCTGGTTGCATTCCATTATGAGTGGCATATTTTTCTTGGTGATTTCCTGATTGAGGATCTTTAATAAAATCGGCAAGGGTAGTTTCTTTAATAATTTCTCTCCCCATCATGGTGTGATGTAATTGAGTGGCAGCAAATTCATACTCTCCCTCAACTACTTGAATAGTTGCCTTACCATTTCCTAAAGTAAAGGCATTAAACCCAATGCCATTTCCACATTTTCCTGCAGCAGTTCTGCCATAACCAACAGCCATAGAAACAGTTCCATTTGCTTGACCTGGCTGAATCATTACAGGAACATTTTTATAGCTAGTTCCATTAACAGTAAGATTGACCATATTTCCATTTAATCCACCATTTGAAACATTCCAATTTGTAATTCCTAATTCACTAGCTGTTGCTGCTGAAATTGTTAAATAATTATCCCAACATGCTCTTGAAATTGGATCAGGAAGCTCTTGTAACCATGGATTATTTGCTTGATTTCCATCTCCCATAGAGATTTTCTCATACATCTCAAACTCAATATCTTTTTCTTTTAACAAACTAAAAGACGGAACAGATGCCCCAAATGAAGATACATTTACAGCATTTGAGTTTCTAGTAAAATAGCCATCATGAAGCGATTTACTCCAATCAATATCAGAGTAATAATTTTGTAAATAGGTATGGTAATCTGATTGGCCCATCCAAACCATCATACTTTCTTGAAATTGTCTTCCATTAAATAATGGAGCAATAGTTGGTTGCATTAATGAATATACTCCACTTGATGGATTTGCATCTCCCCAACTTTCTAAATAGTGATTATCTGGCAAAGCATACAGCATTTTAGCAGCTGACTCATCATTATAAAGTGATGTAGCAACTGTCAAACCAACTTTTGCAACTCCAGAATTATACTCTTTAGAATTTTGCAAAGTATAAGACGGATTTACATTATAAGTAAATAATGCCGCAATATTTCCAGCATTCATATCTTTAATCAGCTTGGCAACCTCAGCATCATTTCCTTGTTTTAAGTAAGAAGGATTTGATAATGACATGGTATTTCCGTAATTCCCAAGTTTATTATTAATGGCATTTACTAAAATTTGTACCTTAGCATCATTACTATTGCAAACTACAACAGATTTACCAGCTTTTTTTGCTAAATCATTTGCCATTTTGGCAATTCGCTTATCCGCAGCACCACCATTTAATGCGCTATATAAGTTGGAAAGTAAACCCGCTTGCTCAGATGGTTTTATCTGAATTCTTTCATCTGCATTAGATCCTGTCAAACTTAAAGTTGACTCCACTTGATAATGCTTGGCCATTTTTCCATTTTTAGGATTTCTAGCGCCAGCATACTCAGTAGCATAATCAACATTCAGCCAATTACCTAAAAAGTCAGCTCCAAAAGAAACAATAACCTCAGCCTTAGCAAAATTGTAAGCAGGTAAAGCTCTTAGACCAAATGAAGCCTGGTTAGCATCTAACATACCGCTATAAGAAACAGCATCCACTTGCACATGGACAACATTTCCGTAGGCAGCAGAAAAATCAGCAATTAACTTTTTAGTAGAAGGACTTATAATGGTAGAAGATAGAATAGCAATTTTACCTCCACTATTTTTTATCTCATTTAATTTTGCGATAATCTCAGCATCAGCAGTCTTCCAATCTATAGCTACTCCTTTTTTCATTGGATTTTTTAATCTTGCTGAATCATAAAGCGAAAGAACTGAAGCTTGAATTCTTGCATTAGTTGCCGATTTATTAGCATCAATCTTAATGGGACGACCCTCTCTAGTTTTTACTAAAACAGAGGCGTAATCGTGACCATCATACATAGTAGTGGCGTAATAATTAGCGATACCTGGAGTAATTTCTTCTGGTTTTATTACGTAAGGAATTGATTTGATAATAGGTGCTTCACAAGCTACTAAAGTTGCTGCAACCGTACTAAATCCTAAGAATTTTAGGAAATCTCTTCTAGAAGTTGATGTAGCAGATATTTCTTTATCGCCCAAAAATTCATCCACAGGAATTTCTTCAACAAACTCATTATGTCTTAGTTTGTCAACTAAAGAATTATCAGTTAACTCCGCTAAACCTTTCCAATATTTTTTTGCTTTTGTCATTTTATATAAAAATCTAAATCCTTATTAATAGTGGCACTTACCGCATTCCAAGCCTCCAATTTTTTCCACAGTAATTTTTTGACCTGCATATTTTTTCTTCATTTTTTCGTGCATAACGGTATAGTACTCATTGCCTTCCATTTTAACTTCTGATTCTCTATGACATTCTATGCACCAACCCATTGTTAATTCTGAATGCTGTTTTACAACATCCATTTCCTCAATCGCCCCATGACATTCTTGACATTCCAACTTACCAACGCTAACATGTTGCGAGTGATTAAAATAAGCCAAGTCTGGTAAATTATGGATTCTCACCCACTCTATTGGTTTTTGCTCATAACCTTCAATATAAGTTCTTGACTTAGGATCATATCCTACTGCATCATAAATTTTTTGAAGTTCAGCAGTACCTGAAATAGTACCTTCAACAATGTTTGCATGACAATTCATACATACATTTGCTGACGGAATTCCAGAATGTTTTGATGTACGAGCAGAAGTATGGCAATAATTACATTCTATAGCATTATCGCCAGCATGTATTTTATGAGAGAATGCAATTGGCTGAGTTGGCTGATAATTAGTTGTTACTCCCACTCCCATCATTGCATCATAAACAAATTTTAACACAATAATGGCAATAACAAAACCTAAAAAAAGTTTGTTAAAAGTTTTAGCTAAAAATAACTTAATATGAGATTGAACAGATTCAGATACAGTCTGTGTATCTTGGCCTAAACTTTCTTTAAGACTATTTTTTACTGATGTTAAAACAAAAATAAGAGTTAGTAAAATAAGGGCTATTAACATCAGTTGAGTAGATCCCTTCATTCCTTCTTCTACAGAAGCTCCTTCAGTAGCAACCCCTACTTTGACCTGTTCAACAGGGGGATTTTGCAAGTAAGCATAAAGCGCTTCAAAATCTTCATCTGAAAAATTGAAGTTAGTCATAGCAACTTTATTATATTCTTCAAATATTGCAATTGCATCAGGATCACCTGAGGCGATTAATTCTGATGAATTATTAATCCACTTTTTTAACCATTCTTTATTTCTTTTTTCGGTAACACCCTTCAAACCAGGACCTATCAACTTGGTTTCTCCAATAACATGACATGCAGTACAATTTTGTTTAAAAATTTTAGCACCATCTGGCTGAGCAAATGCAGATAATGAAATAACAGCTGCTAGAATAAATAAGATTTGATTTTTGATAGGCTTAGCTAGAATCATGTTTTTAATGTTCAATTTTCGGGCGCAAATTTATACTATTAAACTGATAGCAACATGAGAAATTTTAGTGTTTTCTATAATTTATAACTAATCTAAATAAGAGATTCTTTTATAACCATAAAAAAGAAGTATAAGGCTTTATAAAGCAGATACTTCAATAACTTTTTTAACTTCTGGAACAGCATTTTTTACAACAACTTCCACTCCATTTTTTAAAGTCATCATGCTGATATTGCAACTACTACAAGAGCCAACAAGTTTTACTTTTACCACCCAATCATCTGTTAACTCTACAAAATGGATATCCCCACCATCACTCTCTAAAAAAGGTCGAATTTCTGTAAGTGCATTTTCAATCTTAGCAATAATTTTTTTGTTTGTAATAATTCCCATGCTATTTTATTTAGTTGAGCAGCCTTTTGAATTGGTTAACTCTACAGCTTTTGTTGGTGCTAAATTAGTATTTCTTTTAGTAATTGATGCTAATATATTTTTTGTCATGCTTAATAACTCTAAAGCTATAGGAGTAGTCCCTTGCAATACAGCTGGTCTTCCTGCATCTGCAGCTTCTCTGACCGATTGAACTAAAGGAATTTGAGCTAAAAGTTCGATTTCCAATTGCTCGGCTAAACCTTTAGCTCCTTCTTTTCCAAAAATATAATATTTGTTATTTGGCAACTCCTCAGGAGTAAAATAAGCCATATTCTCTACTATACCCAAAACTGGAACATTAATACTTTCCATCTGAAACATATTTACTCCTTTTCTAGCATCAGCAAGAGCAATATTTTGAGGAGTACTTACTACAACTGCTCCGGTTAAAGGAATAGATTGAACTAAAGACAAATGAATATCTCCAGTTCCAGGAGGTAAATCCACCACCAAAAAGTCGAGCTCACCCCAATGAGTATCCCAAAGTAATTGATTTAATGCTTTTGAAGCCATAGGACCTCTCCATACTACAGCCTGCTGGCTTTGGGCAAAAAAACCTATAGAAAGTAACTTCACTCCATAACTTTCCAAGGGTTTAATTTTTGATTTTCCATCAATATTTATAGCTTCAGGAACTGCCCCTTCCAAGCCAAACATAATATGCATAGAGGGCCCATAAATATCAGCATCTATTACCCCCACTTTATAACCTAAATCGACTAAACTAACCGCAAAATTAGCCGCTATAGTTGATTTCCCTACTCCTCCTTTACCGGAAGAAATGGCAATAATATTCTTAACTCCTGGAATAGCATTTCCTTTTATCTCAATCGTTTTTTTAGGAGCATTAACAATCAGGTTGACTTTTACTTTTGACTTCTCAAAAGCATGATCATGTATGGCTTTAATACAGTCGACCTCAACCCTTTTTTTATATTGTAATGTTGGGATTTGAATCTCCACATCAAGCTCCACATCAGTTCCAAAAATATGAACATTTTTAATAGCTCCACTCTCAACAATACTCTTTCCTTCATTTGGTAATGTGATATTTGATAGTGCTGCTAAAATAACTTCTTTGGTAAGTTTCATTGGCTAAAATATTGGATGTAAAGATAAATGTTTTAACTCGAGTTTTTAAAAAAGAAATTATCTTTTTATATTATTTTAATCGAAACCTCAAATAAGTAATTGGCACCCCTTTATCTAAATAAATTTGCTCGTAATGGGTTTTAATTTCCATATGCTCTCTTGGAACTACAGATCCATACAAATCATGGGTACTATCTTCTAAAATATGTTTTTCTCCAGCAATTATACCTAGAGTAAAACCATGTAGAAATTGACTATCTGTCTTTAAATGAATAGGAGCATTCTTGTTTAATATATTTTTATATCTTTCTAAAAAATTGGGATGAGTCAATCGTTTTGTGCCCCTTCTTTTTTTAAGTTGAGGATCAGGGAAAGTAAGCCAAATCTCATCTACTTCATTTTTTGCAAAACATTTTTCAATCCAATCAATGCGAATACGCAAGAATCCAACATTTTTTAATTCTTTTGCTAAAGCTGCAGCTGCTCCTTGCCAAATTCTTGCTCCTTTTATGTCTATTCCTAAAAAGTTTTTTTCTGGAAATTTTTCAGCTAGTCCCACACTATATTCTCCCATTCCACATCCCAGCTCTAAAACCAATGGATTTTCATTTTTAAAAAAATTCTTTTTCCAATTTCCCTTTAAGCCATATCCTTTTTCTAACAACTGTAAATCAGGCTGCTCGACATGAGAGAAAGTCTCCATTTGAGCAAACTTTTTTAATTTATTTTTTGCCAAAATTTTAATTTTTATACAAAAATACTTTGTTTTAACTATTTTCGGCCTGTGAAAACAAAAAAACGAATTTTAATAGCCCCACTAGATTGGGGTATAGGGCACGCCACAAGATGCATCCCTATTATTAAAGCATTAATTAATCATGATTATGAAGTAGTAATAGCTGCTGATAGCAGACCCCTGCACCTTTTAAGTGCAGAATTCCCAAAGCTAGAAATTATTCGTTTTGAAGGGTATAACATAAAATATCCCCGCTATTTACCAATGCACATAAGCATGCTTTTGCAAGCTCCAAAACTTTTATGGAATATCAAAAAAGAAAATAGTGCCCTAAATAGTATTGTTGAAGATTACAAAATTGATGGGGTAATTTCGGACAACCGTTTTGGACTTTACACTAGCAAAGTCCCTTGTGTATTTATTACTCATCAGCTAGAAATTCAGAGCCCTTATTTTACTAAAAAAATTCAAGGCTTTAATTATAAATACATCAATAAATTTGATGCCCTCTGGGTAATGGATGACAAAGAGAATAATTTAGCTGGCAATTTATCTGGCCCAAATATACTGCCCAATAATACTATATATATAGGGGCTCAATCTCGCTTTGAATATCAAGACACTGAAAAAAAATATGATTTTTTGGCACTAGTTTCAGGACCTGAACCTCAAAGAACAATATTGGAGAAGAAGTTGGTAAAGGCTCTAAAAGAAAGAAAAGAAAAATCGCTTATTGTATTAGGAAAGCCTGAGTTAAGCAATACGGAACAAATAGGCAATCTCAGTATAATATCACATTTAAATGCAAGTGATTTAAATAAGGTTATTTTAGAATCAGAGCTTGTAATATGCCGTCCAGGTTATTCCACAATAATGGATTTGGCAAAACTTATGAAAAGAGCTTTCTTTATACCAACTCCAGGTCAAACAGAGCAAGAATACTTAGCCCAACTATTTCATCAAAAGAAAATCTGCTATTATCAAAATCAAGATCAATTTGATTTTGAAAAAGGAATTATGGAAAGTAAAAAATTCGCTGGCTTTTCCAAGCTAGATACTCCGAAAACTAACTGGGAAGAATTATTTAGCCTTTTCTAAAATAAAAGAGAAAGTAGAGCCCACATCTTTTGTGCTTCTTACACTAATAGTTTGGTTATGCACTTCTAGAATATGTTTAACAATTGCTAATCCAAGACCAGTGCCTCCAATCTCTCTAGATCTATTTTTATCCGCTCTATAGAATCTTTCGAAAATTCGATTTAAAGATGCTGATTCAATTCCTATACCATTATCTGCAACTTCAATAAGGATACTTTCCTCCATATCAAATAATTGAACTTTTGTTTTGCCTCCTTGTTTGCCATATTTGATGGAATTACTAAGAAGATTTAAAAAAACTTGCTGAATCTTATTTCGATCTCCCATTACCATTTCAGAATTAGCCTCATTATTTAATTCTAATTTTATATTCATTTGGCTAGCCTTCATCTCAAAAGCTTCAAACAATTCTTTTATAAGTTCCACTAGATTAAATGGTCGAATATCGAGCAAATTCTCCTGGGTCTCTAAAGCTGAAATAAGCTCAAGATCTTCTACAATATTAATCATACGATCAACACTTTTATTGGCCCTTTCAAGATATTTCATATTAATCTTCTCATCATATAAACCCCCTTCAATTAAAGTTTGAACATAACCTTGAATATTAAAAATGGGCGTTTTAAGTTCGTGGGAAACATTGCCAATGAACTCTCTTCTGAAATTTTCATCTCTTTTATAAGTATTTAGCTCCTCTTCTTTTGCATCTGCCCAATCTTCTGCTTGCTTTTCAACTTTATTAATATCTAGTTCTAAAGCATTTGAAGCCGATTGAAACTTATAAATATTCTTATAGATTACTTTAATTCTTTCATGAAAAAAACGCTTTACTATGTAATAAATAAGTACAATTGTAGCTAAGAAAAATACTATGAAACTGAAAATGATATTCAAATCATCATCAACTATATAGAAGATTACTAAGGCGAATGCGAAAATCACTATGCTTAAAAATACAGCAATCTTAAAGGGAGTATTAATCCTCACTATAAATCAAATTTATATCCTACTCCTTTAACAGTTTTAATATACTTATCTCCTATTTTTTCTCTTATCTTACGAACATGAACATCTATAGTTCTATCTCCCACAAAAGCATCTTTCCATATCTCAGATATGATATCTTCTCTTGTAAATACTTTGCCTGGAATCGTCATTAAATAATACAGCAAATTAAATTCTTTTCTTGCCATATGGATCTCCTCTTTGTTGTATAAGAGCAAGAATTTTTCTCTGTCAATCTCAATATTGCCTATTTGTATATTTTTGGTAGATGCTTTAATCTTATTTCGTTTTAAAATCGCCTTTATTCTACTAATCAATAATTTAGGTTTGATAGGTTTGGCAACATAATCATCCGCTCCGGCATCAAAGCCTGCCAACTCTGAATACTCCTCTGATCTGGCTGTTAAGAATAATATTAAGGTATTACTTATTTCAGGTATTGATCTAATCTCTTGACAAGTTGTAATTCCATCCATCTCAGGCATCATTACATCCAAAATAATTAAATCAGGCTTGTATTTTTTTGCTTTTTCTATTGCACTCTTACCATTTAATGCTGTATGTACTATAAAACCTTCTTTTTCAAGATTGTAAGACAAAAACTCTAAGATGTCTTTTTCATCATCTACAATTAATACTTTCATATTTAATTAATTTTGGACAAAGGTAATGACTAGCAGGCAAGATAATACATCCATTTTAAAGCTTAACAATTAGTTAGCAACTTCTTAACTTTAACTTACTTTTCCGCAATATATTTTAGAAAATTTAACAAATTAAACAAATTTAAAAATTTATTATTGGATTAAACAATAATTTATCGCTTAATAATAAAACTTAACAATTTGTTAACAGTTAAATGTATTACCTATTTTTACTTTTGTACAACCAAACAATTACTAAATTATAGCTCTATTTGCTTAAATTCTTAACAATTTAACAAAACAAATTAATAACTAAAAATGAAATTTGGAATTTTCGAACTACTCAACTTAATTGGCGCACTTGGTTTCTTTATTTTTGGAATGAAGGTCATGAGTGATGGTATACAAAAAGCAGGAGGCGCAAAAATGCGTCAAATTCTTGGTGGTATGACATCAAATAGATATTTCGGTGTAATGACAGGGTTTTTAATTACCGCAATTGTACAGTCCTCTTCTGCTACTACCGTAATGACGGTAAGTTTTGTAAATGCAGGACTACTTACTTTAGTTGAATCAGCAGGTGTAATGATGGGAGCTAATATTGGCACAACCATTACTGCTTGGATTATCTCAATTTTAGGCTTTAAAGTGAAGATGTCAGCTATAGCATTGCCAATAATTGCTTTTGGAATGCCAATGATGTTTGCTAGAAAAACTAAAACAAAAAATTGGGGGGAATTTTTAGTAGGTTTTGC